>Ga0209415_10000553_pt1 | contig 69862 bp, 58 predicted proteins | sample PeaSoiSIISIP2007_FD_187696 | JGI IMG/M metagenome (GOLD analysis project Ga0209415, IMG submission 187696) | Peat soil microbial communities from Weissenstadt, Germany - SII-SIP-2007 (SPAdes) (version 2) | ecosystem: Environmental > Terrestrial > Soil > Wetlands > Peat | place: Germany...
CCCAAGGATAGGGTGCCTGTTACCCAAGGATAGGGTGCCTGTTACCCAAGGATAGGGTGCCTGCTACCCAAGGATAGGGTGCCTGCTACCCAAGGATAGGGTGCCTGCTACCCAAGGATAGGGCGCCTGTTACCCAAGGTTAGGGTGCCCGTTACCCAAGGTTAGGGTGCCTGTTCCCAAGGTTAGGGTGCCTGTTACCCAAGGTTGGGGCGCCTGTTACCCAAGGTTGGGGCGCCTGTTACCCAAGGTTGGGGTGCCTGTTACCCAAGGTTAGGGTGCCTGTTACCCAAGGTTAGGGTGCCTGTTACCAAGGTTAGGGTGCCTGTTGCCCAAGGTTGGGGTGCCTGTTGCCCAAGGTTGGGGTGCCTGTTACCCAAGGTTGGGGTGCCTGTTACCCAAGGTTGGGGTGCCTGTTAACATTTCGTGAAGGCCTGCGGGTAAGGTCTGAAAGGCAGGGGGGCATAGCTGAGTGATGAGAGAGAGCCTCAACGGTGCAGGTTTACCGGTAAACTTCGTCGTGGCTCCCGATATCGAGCAGGATGATTTCGTTTTCGGTGATCAGCAGGGTAAGGGTTATGCGGTAGCTGTAGGTGAGACTGACGGCATGACAACCGGAAAGTTTTCCAGAGAGGGGATGCAGCGCCAGTCCCGACTGGAAAGGGTCATTCTGCAACTGGCCGATAACTTTCGCGAAACGTGGCTTGAGGTCAGGGTGCTTTTTGAGGAATCGGCGGGCTTGGCGCAAGAACTGCTCTGGTGTAGTAATGGCATACATCACGCCGGCTCTTCAGCATCGATCGCCTTCAACAGTTCGTCCGCCGTAGTGAAACTGGTTACCCGCCCGTTCTTCACGTCCTCAAGCGCCGTTCGCACACGCGACAGATATGCCTCGTTTGCCTCGGAAACCAACTCCTGATAGCGGCTTTCGGATAGCACTACGTACTGCGGCTGGTTGTTTCTGATCACATGTACATCGCCGTTGCCTATCAGATCGTCCACCGCCGCAATGCCGCGTCGCTTCAATTCCTGCGCAGGAAGGGAGTTCACGAGAGACTCCTTTTAGTACTTCATTAGGTATCAAAATACTATCAGGAGAACCGCCGTATTACAACCTCATTTCCCCCCGCTACGCTTGCGGACAAGAAAGGTGTAGGGGGACAAAGCGTGTTCTTCGACGGGCAGGGGGGAACTGATGACTTGTGGCCCATGGCTGATAAATCATCAGGCGCTGTAGATGATTCGTTGGCTCGTGCCAACACCCCTGGCGGGGGTGAGCGCTTTTAGAAATAGTCCGCAAGGCCGGTTGAAATCCGTTCGAACCTGTGCATCTCCGCGGAAATGGGCGTCAACGGGGTAAGATCGGTAAAAAGCCCTGCGGCGGCCGGGAGGATGAGGGAAACCGGACGCTTCTCCACGGCAATTCTGCGCCCTGATGGGAGTGCTATTTCCACTGCCGAGTCGCGTTTGATCCCGGCCGGCAAGGTGACTGCCTCGAAATACTGTACGCTCCCCGCCCCCTGCGCCCGCAGATACCCCGCCTGTGTCTCCACTTCATGATCGGCCAGCACGAAGGGAATGCCGCGCCGACGGGCCGCTGCATGCTGGAAGCGGCGTTTATAGGGAAAGGAGCAGTAGTTGACCGGCAGATCGATCCCCTGCTCCAGGGCGTAGCGTACCAGCCGCAGGGCGCTCAGTTCCGATTCCAGGACGGTCACATTTTCGCCGTGCATGAAGGTGTAGGGCCGGCTCGCCAGGTGCCGGGCGTTATGCGGTGTCAGTCGGAGTTGATGCAGATTCAGGTGCTTTACACCGCTTGCGGCCATTTCCACCAGTTTCTCCCGCAACAGCCCTTCTTCTTCCGGGACGGTCGGAATCTCCACGGTCACCGTCGGTATCACCCCCACCGCCAGTTGCAGCTTGGCAAGGTTGTAGCCGGTGGCGCCGATGTCGAAGCGGATCTCGCCCAGGCCGGCTGAGCGCAGTTCGCCCGCCAGCTCCCTCGTGAGGAGCGTACCGTTGGTGTACATCCAGATGTGGACCTTATCGCCCAGGCGCCGACGCACCGCGTCGATGTAGGAGAGGGTCCGCTCCGGGGTAAGAAGCGGCTCCCCGCCGCTGATGCTGACGCCGGTGAAGCCGAACAGGGCGACGTATTCGGCGTAATCCGCCGCCGAGGCAAAGGGGATGCCGTTGGTCAACGGGTCCCCGGTGTCGTCCTGCGAGGTCGGGCAATAAAAGCAGCTGGCGTTGCACCTGCCGTTGATGAAAAGACAGGACCAGCCGCCGGCGGCACAGGTCTGGCAGCCAGGCGAGAGCCTGCGGCAGTCCACCTTTGTGTCGGAGCAGCCGAACTCGGCGTGTTCCCTAAGCCAAGCCAAAAGTTCGCCCCTCTCGTCATGGGCGGCCGTCGCACGTGCCAGGGTGGGGAACTCCAGGAAGTCGTAGTGCCGACCGTATTCCTTGCGGTTGCCGGCGATCTGCGCAGTGCGCTTTTCATCTGTGGACATCAGCTCCCCCTCTTGGGCGTAGCGGTTGCTGAAATCCTGATTTAGGCCGGGAATTTTAATTTCGAGGAGACAAGAAAAATAAAGGGAATTAATCGGGTAGGTCAGTAAGAAACATCACGGAAACCGGATGCTCGTGATCGTAGCAGGTATCGGCCAAATAGGACAGAGAAAGTCCTGCGGCTTAAAAGGGGCGAGGGGGACAGAATTAATCAGTGCAGGGTCTTCTTGTCGGGAAAGTCGAAGAACGTCGGGGCTGGGGGGAGGGCTGCGACGGCGGTGAGGTTCCAATCACAACTTTTCAGGATGTCGTTCAAAAGCCCGACAAACCCGGCGGCGAGTTTGGGGTCGAAGTCGATGGCAATCTGCTGGTCGGCGGCGAAGTGGAAGGTGCCGATGGTGTGGTCGCCGGAGGCTTTCATGGTGGCAGATACTATCAAGAGAGGTGCTTCTCCCAACGGATAGGAGGTGGCATCGATGGCGAAACCCGAGCTGAAATCCGACTGCTCGGCCAAGGTAGCCTGCTCGAATTGCTGCACGGCCTTTAACTGGGACTTGTCGCTTATGTCGGTGTGGATGCTGACTGCCACTTGGTGCTGAACTTGCTCCAGTCCGGCACGGATCTGGGTGATTATCCTGCGGGTCAGCCAAAAACGGAATTCCGAGCGGTCGTCCGTGTTGATGCGCATCAGAATCCGGTCCTCGTCGGTGGCATAACTCAAGTTGATCTGCTTCAGTCTCACGGCTACTCCGTTTCCTCGCGGGGCCAGTCTCCGTTTTGGCTGCCAAGTCGATGCGGAAATATGCCGCATTCTAACCAACCCGCCAAACGGTGTCAAAGGTAAAACCGGTGGTAGAGGTGCGTCTCCCGGGCTGAGCGATGGGGCAGGGGAGGCCTGGTTCAATTCGGGAAGCGGCGTCGGACGGTCGCCTGGGTTGAGCGGTGAACGTAACACCGCTTTAACGCCGGTGTAACTATTTTTTGCTACCATGCGCAGCCCGCGGAGATCCACGAGGAAGGCTGCGTGCGCAAGCGGCGCCAACGTGGATATGGCTTGAGATCGGTTGCAGCGGGATCGTCAGGGGAGGGGTGGATGAGTAAGGAAGCGGAGCCGAGAATCATGCGGAAACTTTTTTCCAGAACGTTTGCCGTCCTGTCGTGGCTATCGGCCGGTCTCGTGCTTGCCGGCTGCGGCGGCGGGCTTTCGCCGCAGGCCTCGGCAACGACTGACTCCGCAGTTCCGGCTCCAGCCGTGCCGGCGGCGCCAAGCGGAGTAACCGCCACCGGCGGCACAAAACAGGTGACCCTATCCTGGCCGGCGGTTTCCGGCGCGACCTCGTACAACGTCTACTATGCCACCGCCTCCGGCTTCGCCATGAGTTCCGCCGTCAAGATCACCGGCGCCGCGAGCCCCGTGATCCAAAGCGGCCTTGCCGACGGCAGTGCCTATTACTACCTGGTTACTGCGGTTAACGGCGCGGGCGAAAGTGCGGCATCCGTTCAGGTTGCCGCAACGACCCTGGCGGCAGCGCCGGCACTGACCCCGCCGGCGGCGCCGGGCAGCATGACCGCCACAGGCGGCGCCAACCTGGCGTCCCTCTCCTGGACGACGGTTGCCGGGGCGACTTCCTATAACGTCTACTACTCGGACACCGCAGGGGTGACTACTTCCACGGGAACCAAGGTCTCTGCGACGACGTCTCCGTACCTCAAGGTCGGACTCGTCGCCGGTACCACCTACTACTTCATCGTCACGGCAGTCAATGGCGCAGGTGAAAGTGCCGCCACGCCCCAGGTGTCGACGGCGACCACTCCCTTCGACGCCTTAGCCTTTTACAAGTCGGTTTGCCTTGGCTGTCATGGGGCGCTGGGACCGGTGACGGCTCCCCAGATATCTGCTGCCATCTCCGGCGCGGGCGGGATGAGCGACTTCCGCTCCACCGGGGCCACCCCGCTGACAGCCGCGCAGGTCGGCGCCTTGGCGGCGTTTTCCTACTAGTTTTTGCCTATTTGCTGAACATCTTGAACAACTCGAACCAGATGATGCTTACCGCACCGGCAGACACGCAGATGACCAGATCGACGGGATGAAGCACCGAGAACCGGAATATTTCCCGAAGGAAGGGGACGTTGAGGACAAGTCCGAGAAAGACAACGGCACCTCCGGTTACCCACCAGAGAGCCGCGTTGGGCGCGCGGATTATCCGGCCGAAGGTGCTGGTCCAGGAACGGTTCGTCATCATGAGCCCGAGATTGGCGATGATCAGGGTCGTGAAGGCAAGGGTGCGGGCCTCAAGCTCGCCCTGCCCGCGGCTCAGGCAGACTCCGAAGACAGCCAAAAGCATGGCCAGGACGCCCAGCCCCTGAAGTATGCTGAGCAGCAGCACCCGCCTGCTGAAAAGCGGCACCTTGGGATCGCGGGGCCGTCGGTTCATGGACTCCGGCTCGGCCGGTTCCACCTCGTAGACGATGGAACAGGCGGGATCGATGATCAGATGCAGAAACGCTATGTGTATGGGCATGAATAAAAGCGGCCAGTTGAAAAGTACCGGAATAAGAGACATCCCCGCAATCGGCACATGGATGGCGAGCAGATACGCCATCGCCTTCTTCAGGTTGTCAAAGATGCGCCGCCCCATCTTCACCGCACGCACGATGGAGGCGAAGTCGTCGTCCAGGAGTACGAGATCGGATGCCTCCCGCGCGACATCCGTCCCACGCCCCCCCATGGCGATGCCGATATGGGCCGCCTTGAGGGCCGGCGCATCGTTCACCCCGTCTCCGGTCATGGCGACGATCTCGCCGTTTGCCTTGAGGGCCTGAACCAGTCGCAACTTCTGCTCGGGCACGACCCTGGCGAATATGTTGGCCGTGGCGATCCTCTCCCGCAACTCCTCCTCGCTCATCGTTTCCAGCTCGGGACCGGTGATAACCTCGCCCGGGTGGGCCAGGCCGATCTGGCGCGCAATGCTGCGAGCCGTGCCGGGATAATCGCCGGTGATCATCACCATCCGGATGCCGGCCCGGTAACAGTCGCTAAGGGCAGGTGCCACGGTCGGCCTTACCGGATCGGCAAAGCCCACCAAGCCGAGAAACTCGAAGCTGAAATCGTGCTGCTCGCCCGGCAGGCTCGGCTGGCGGAAGCGGGAGCGCGCCACACCGAGCACCCGCAATCCGTCGTCAGCCATCCGGGTTACCGCTGCCATCATCTCTTCCTGCTGCGGGCCGCTGAAATGGCAGAGGTCGGCGACCGCCTCCGGTGCGCCTTTGGCGGCAATGACGTAGTCGCTTCCCTCCTGAGTTCTCCAGACGTGGGACATGGCCAGCAGATCGGGAGACAATGGGTATTCCCTCTCAAGGTGCCAGTCACCGTGGAGATGCTCGGTGCGGGCGAGGTACTCTTCGCCGAAATCCTTGATGGCCCGCTCCATCGGATCGAACGGGTCCCGCTGACTGGCGAGGATGCTGAACTCCACCAGGTCGTGAAAGGTTTCCGGGGGCGGGTCGTTGAGGAAGTCGCCGACCTTGTGCAGCATCCCGCCTGCATGAAGCGCCGTGACCGTCATCCGGTTCAGAGTCAGGGTGCCTGTCTTGTCCACGCACAGGACGGTGGCCGATCCGAGCGTCTCGACCACGGGCGTGCTGCGGGCAAGCACCTGGGTGCGGGAGAGCCGCCAGGCCCCCAGCGCGAGGAATATGGTCAGGACCACCGGCAGTTCGTTGGGCATGACCGCCATGGCCAGGGTGAGCCCCGCCAGCACCCCTCCGAGCCACGCGCCGCGAGTGATGCCGTACACCAGGACAAGCAGCACGCAGAGCCCGAGGACCGCCACTGCAAGGATCTTCACCAGGCGGCCGGTTTCACGCTGCAGCGAAGTCGGCTCGGCCGTGACCGTCTGCAAAGCCTTGCCGATTCTGCCGATGGCACTGCGCCCGCCGGTGGCGACCACGCTGGCGATCCCGGAACCTCGCACCACCAGCGTCCCCGAATACACGAAGGGGATGTCGTCCCCCCCCGGCTGGGCGGCGGGAACGGACGCATCGCCGGCTACCTTGCGAACGGCCACGGATTCTCCGGTCAAGAGCGATTCGTCCGTGGAAAGACTCCTGCACTCAAGCACCAGGGCATCGGCGGGGACCCGGTCCCCCTCGGCAAGGACGAGGATGTCGCCACGGACCACGTCACGCCCGGCGATACGCAGCTGGGTGCCGTCCCTGACGACCAGTGCCCGTGGACTGGAGAGATCGCGCAGGGCCTCAAGCGCACGTTCGGTCTTGCCTTCCTGGTAAAGGGTTATCCCCATGACGAAAAAGACGAAGGCCAGCAACATCAACGATTCCTGCAGGTCACCCACCATCAGGTAAATCGCGCCGCAGGCTGCCAGCAGCAGGAACATCGGCTCGCGCAGGACGTCGAGCGCTATCTGCAGGCTTCCCCGTGGCTTGGAGCTGGGAAGCTCGTTGGGACCTTCTTCCTTGAGAATCCTGGCGGCCTCAGCGGAAGTAAGTCCTACGTGTTCCTTGAAATCGGGTTTGCGAACCATGCATTCCTCCGGCACACTCTGCTGTTATTCGCGCTCGTCGTCTTCCCGCGATTCGGGACGATCCATGCCCCGACGGTTGCCGGGACCTTCGAAGATCTTCACGGAGCCTTGGCTGGTTAAATAATGAGCGGATGTGTTTTCCACGCGCATCGGCAGGCGGCGACATGATATCACTTTCCTGAGTGCCCCGGCCAGACCGCACCGCGTGCAAATGCGCTTTCCACCACGGAAACGGCATCGTCGGCAAAAGTATACGGCGTGCCGTGTTGCGGGGCGGCACGCACCGTGCTTAACTTCAATTTAAGTCCGATCCAACAACCAAGGTAAAGGGCGGTCTTGGCGCCGCCCCGGGTGGAAGATTATGCAAGCATCTCAGGTTACCAAAGATATTTTCAGGCTCTCGGCGACGATCGACAGTGAACTCCTCTTCGAGGGGATGTGGCCGATCCCGGGCGGCTGCTCCATGAACTCCTACGTGGTGAAGGGGCGCGAGGTGGCGATCGTGGACGGCGTGTGCGACTGGGACGGCGTCCCGGAGTCGCTCTACGCTCAGATGAACGAGATCGGCGTGGACGTGAAGGACATCCGCTACGTGATCATCAACCACACCGAGCCCGACCATACCGGCTGGCTCAAATCCTTCGCCAGGATCACTCGGGACTTCGAGGTGATCCTCACCAAGAAGGGGCTCGACCTGGCAAAGGCCTTCTATGGCCTGGACCTCAAATACCGGGTGGTGGCCAGCGGGGAAAGCATCGACCTCGGCAGTGGCAAGAGGCTCGTTTTCACCGAGGTCCCGAACCTGCACTGGCCCGATACCATGGTCACCTTCGAGGAGTCGACCGGCACCCTCATGCCGTGCGACGCCTTCGGCGGTTACGGCGCCCTCGGCGTCGGATCGTACGACGACGAGCACGGCGAGGAAGAGCTGCGCTTCTACGAAGAGGAGGCGCTGCGCTACTATGCGAACATCATTGCCCGCTTCTCCCCTTCGGTGAACAAGGCCATCGAAAAGCTGAAAGGGCTCGACCTGCGCATCGTCGCCCCGGGGCACGGCCTGGTGTGGCGCCGCGATCCCCTAAGGATCGTCTCTTTGTACCAGCGCTTCTCCGATTTCGGCGCGGGACCGGCGGAGCCGGTGGTGACGGTGCTTTGGGGGAGCATGTACGGCAACACCGCGGCCTGCGTGGCTCCGATCGTCGAGGCGATCGGTGCGCAAGGGGTGCGGGCCATCGTGCACCAGGTGCCCGAGACCCACATCGGCCATATCCTGGCCTCCGCCTGGCGCTCAACCGGCATCGTGCTGGCCATGCCGACCTACGAGTTCAAGATGTTTCCCCCCATGGCGATGGCGGTCGAGGAACTGGGGCGCAAGCAGGTGGCCGGGAAGCTCGCTTTGCGGGTGGGAAGCTTCGGCTGGTCCGGCGGCGCCCAGCGCGAACTGGACGAGATTGTGGAGCGCGGGAAGATGAAATGGCAGTTCCTGGAGCCGGTGGAGTTCAAGGGGGCGGCGTCGGAGGAAGAGCTTCGGCTCATCGCCGAGAGGGCCGCGGAACTCGCGCGCATGGTAAAGGAAAGGGCACTGGTGGCATAGGGGGCAATTCATGTCTACAGTTATTTTTTGGGAAAAACCGGGTTGCCAGGGCAACGCCCGGCAAAAGGAGATCCTGCTCGCCTCCGGGCACGATCTTGACGTTCGTGACCTGCTTGCTCAGCCGTGGACCGAGGAGAGCCTGGCGCTTTTTTTCGGGGATCGGCCGGTAGCCGAGTGGTTCAACCCGGCTCACCCCAAGGTGAAGTCGGGAGAGGTGATTCCCGGCGACTTCGGGCGGGAAGAGGCTCTGCGGCTGATGGTCGCCGAACCGCTCTTCATCGTGCGCCCGCTCATGCAGGTCGGGGAGGAGCGGCTGGCCGGCTTCGAGGTGGCCCAGGTGCACAACTGGATCGGTCTTGCGCTCGACAACGTAGGGGAACGGGACCCGAGGAACTGCCCCTGCGTCACCCGCCCCACGAACTAATCAGGGACGGATTCGATCGGCGAGATCGGGCAGGCTATTCACGGTGAGGGTCGGTTCGATTCCCCAGGGGTCGAAGATGGCGTCGGGCGATCTTTGCAGCCATGCGGATCTCATGCCGGCGGAAATCGCCCCGATCACGTCGAAGGGGTTGCTTGAGATCAGCCACGCCTCGCTACCCGACGCGCCGGACTTTCTCAGGAAGTGGCAATATACGGCGGGGTTCGGCTTGAAGGACTTTAGCTCGTCGACGCTGACGATCCCCAGGAAATAATCCCTGATCCCCGCGGTGGTAAGCAGGGTGTCGACCGCATCCGCGCTGCCGTTGGAAAAAGCGTACATGCGGAAACCGGCGGACCGCAGGGCCGTAAGTCCTTTCTCGACGTCGCCGAAGGCGGGCAGGACACGATACCTGGCCAGCAGGTCGACCTTCTGTTCGTCGGTAAGACGAGTTTTGTGAAAAGCACAGGTGTAATCGAGGGCGTTTTTCGTACAGACCGCAAAGGTCTCGTAGTTTTGCATCAGTCCGCGTCGAAACGAGTACTCCAGTTGCTTGTCTCTCCACGTCTGAGAAAACTGCGCTGCCCTGTCCCCGATGATCTCCTGCAACCCGGCAACCAGTCCGTGGGTGTCGATCAGCGTTCCGTATACGTCGAAGGCGAGTGTCGTAGTCATTGAGACCTCCTGTTTCTCTTATATGTTCATACCTGCTCCCTCGTCAATTAATTACTAAGCCCTGCGAAAGCAGATCCTTCGCTGCGCTCAGGATGGCAGGCGGGTCCCCCGTTTGTCAAAGAGGGAACGTGGCCGCGGGAGACCGTGCGTCGATCGGGAGGAGCAAGTGTCGGGCGAGTCCGCGAGGGCGCGGCTGGCGGGCCTTTGGGTGACAGGGCTTGACAATGCCACCATAAATGTGGTAGCAAGGAATGAACTTTTGGCGGGTAAGTGTCTGATCCAGGAGGTTTTGTTTGAAAGATACAATATTGTGCCGAAGGATGTTCCTGAAATCGTCTGCGTTGTTCGCCGCCACTTTGCTGGGGGCAAAATCTGCCTTCGCCAAGATCCTGGACGCCGGCAGCCTCCCGGAAGGGAAACTTTCCCTCTACACGGTCGCCAACCGCGAACGCCTGGCGGTCACCTACCGCAACAGCCTGGGCGAATACTGCCAGGATGCCTTGCAGGCCCTCAACTGGCTGCTTCGTTGCCACATCACCAACGAGACGACCGAGATGGACCTGCGGGTGCTGGAATACGTAAACCGCCTGGACAACACGCTTGGCGGCGGCAACGAAATTCACGTCATCTCCGGTTACCGTTCCCCCTCCTACAACCGTAATCTGCGCAACCACTCCCACGGCGTCGCCAAAAACAGCTTCCACATGAAAGGGATGGCCATCGATCTCGCCTTCCCCGGCATTCCGCTGGAAAAGGTGAGACGCGCGGCGCTGGCGCTTGCGGCCGGCGGCGTCGGCTTCTACCCGCGGGAAGGGTTCGTGCACGTGGATGCGGGGCACTTCAGGGCCTGGCACGGGTAACTTCCCCCACCCCCTGACCCCCTCCCTCCAGGGGAGGGGGGACTAAGCACCGAGACGCGGGTCCTGGCAGATGGCGATCAGGGCCTCCAGCGCGTTGGTCGTCGTCAGGATGCCCACCAGGTTCTTGCTGTCGTCCACCACCAGCACGCCGTTGAGCTTCTTGTCATGGAGCAGGGCGGCGGCTTCCGGCAGGTCCGTCTGCGGCGTCACCATGTGCGGTTTGGGGTTCATCGCCTTGGTCACCGGCGTCTTGTTCAGGATGTAGTGCAACTCCCAGGTGTCGAGCGTCGTCGCCTTGCTCGGCGTGAAATCCTTGATCATCGCCTCAGTCAGTATCCCCGCAATCTTTCCCTTCTTCATGACCGGCAGCCTTCTGACCTTGCGCTCCTTCATCAGGTGCATTGCCTCGATTATGGTAGCAGTGGACTCGATGGTTATCGGGTTCCTGGTCATCCATCTTTCAACCTTGGTCATGGCTTCCCTCCTTTGCTATGCTATTAATCCGCTCTTAATTTAAAGTTTTACGGGTGACTCTTCAAGATAAATCACAAGCCCGGGTCTCGTAGTCTCGTAGGGTGGGCAGCCCTCTGCCCACCGGCCCGAATTGACCGCGTGGGCACGGGGTGCCCACCCTACGTAGCTACAGGTTTATGACGTCGGACGCTACATGCCCAGAAACGCCTTGCGGACGTGGGGGTCGTTCAGGAGGTCCTCGCCTTTGCCGGAAAGGACTACGCGGCCGGTTTCCAGCACGTAGCCGCGGTGGGCGATGCGCAGCGACTGGTAGACGTTCTGCTCGACCAAAAGGATCGTGACTCCCTGCCGGTTGATCTCCTTGATGATCTCGAAGATGTTGCCGACCAGTAAGGGCGAGAGGCCAAGGGACGGCTCGTCCAAAAGCAGCACCTTCGGGTTGGCCATCAGTCCCCGCCCGATGGCGAGCATCTGCTGCTCGCCGCCGGACATGGTGCCGCCCAGCTGCTTCTCGCGCTCTTTCAGCCTCGGGAAGAGGCTGAACACCCGCTCGACGTTGTCGGCCCTGGTCGCCCTGGCGCTCTTGATGAAGGAGCCCATGCGCAGGTTCTCGAGTACCGTCATCTCGGGAAAGATCTTGCGCCCCTCCGGCACCTGCACGATCCCCAGTTCCACCACCTGGTGCGGTTCCAGCTTGTTGAGTTCCTCCCCCTGGAAGGTGATGGAGCCTGAGGCGGGACGCACCAGGCGCGAGACGTTCTTCAAAGTGGTCGACTTGCCGGCGCCGTTGGAACCCACCACGGTGACGATCTCCCCCTCGTGCACCTCCAGGTCGACGTCCCAAAGGACCTTCAGGTCTTCGTAGCTGAAATTGAGCTTGTCTATCTTGAGCATTGACTGTCCTCGTAACGTGTCAGATGTGGCTTTCACCGAGGTAGGCGTCGATTACCGCCTGGTTGGAGACGACTTCCTGCGGCGACCCCTCGGTGAGCTTTTCGCCGGAGGTCAAAACCACGATGCGGTCGGAGATGCGCATGATCGCCTTCATGTCGTGCTCGATCACCATCTGGGTGATGCCGCGTTCCTTGACGTCGAGGATCAGCCGGATGATTTCCTCGCTCTCCGCCTGGTTCAAGCCCCCCATCACCTCGTCCAGAAGTAGCAATTCCGGCTTGGTCGCCAGCACCCGGGCCATCTCCAGTTTCTTCCGCTCGCCGATGGGGAGCCCGCCGGCCAGGAAGGAGGACTTGGCGTCCATCTTCACCACCGTGAGCTGCTCGTGGGCGATCTCGCGCGCGACCTTGAGCGAGTTGGTGCGGCAGAGCGCTCCCACCATCACGTTGTCGAGCACCGTCATCTTGGCAAGCGGGCGGACCTTCTGCCAGGTGCGGGCCATGCCGAGTTTGCAGACCCGGTCCGGCTGCAGGCCGTTCATCCGGTTCCCCTTGAAGATCACCTCGCCGCGGGAGGGGGCGTAGTAGCCGGTGATGCAGTTGAAGAGCGTGGTCTTGCCGGCGCCGTTGGGACCGATGAGTCCCATGATCGAGCCTTGCCCGACCTCGAAGGAGACGTCGGCGTTGGCCGCGAGCCCCCCGAAGAACTTGCTGACGTTTTTGATCTCAAGTATTGCCATCAGGGACGCACCCCCTTCCTCTTGCTCGCCATTTTCTTCAGGTAACCGAGCACGCCGTCCGGCATGAACAGGATGACGACCACCACCAGCACGCCGTAGATCAGCGCGTGGGCATGGGCGAGGTTTTCCTTGAGAAACGCGCCCACGCCCGATTCCGGCGACACGAGGCCGGTCTTGAAGATCGCCTCGGCGATGATGTTGCTCCTGAGCCCCTCGGAAAGCGGCACGAGGACCAGGGAGCCTACCACCGGCCCGTAGATGGTGCCGATGCCGCCGATGATGCAGATAAGGACGATCTGCACCGAGATGTCGAGCCCCAGCACGGTCGGCGGGTCGATGAAACCGATGTAGATGGCGTAGAAGCTGCCGGCGAGCGAGATCAAAAGGGCCGAGAGGCAAAGGGCGACGTTTTTGTGGAAGGTCAGGTTGATGCCCAGCGAGTGGGCGGCGTCCTGGTCCTCCCGGATGGCCTGGAAGTAGTAGCCGAGTTTGGAGTGCTGCACGACCACGGTCACCACGAGCGTCAGGACCACCAGTACTAGCCCCAGGTAGTAGAAGGGGACCTTGCTGGAAAAGTCGGTGATCAGCCTGCTGGCTATCGTAAGCGGCGGGACCTCGGTGGAGAGGATTCCCTCGGCGCCGTTGGTCAACTCCTTCAGGTTCATCGCCGACAGCCGCAGGATCTCCGCCACGGCGATCGAGGCGAGCACGAAATAGGGGCCGCGCAGCCGAAAGCAGATGGAGCCGACCACGAGCGCCACTACGACCGCCACCGCCATGCCGGCCCAGACGCCGATCCAGGGAGGGATCTGGAAGCGCTGCATGAGCAGCATGGTGGTGTAGGCGCCGGCGCCGAAGTAGGCGGCGTGGCCGACCGAGTATTGCCCCGCGTAGCCGCCGACCAGGTTCCAGCTCTGTCCCATGATGGTGCTCAAAAAGAGCAGGATCATCAGGTGCAAAAGGTACGGGCTCGACACGAAGCTCGGGAAGACGGCAAGGAGCGCCAGCGCCGCGACCGCGACGGCCGGCTCGATGCCCCGGCGCCACTTTTTGCCGGTACTTGAATTCACATTTGTCTCAGTCACGTTTCGGACTCCACTACATGCGGGATTTGCCCAAAAGACCCGCGGGCTTGAACAGGAGGACCAAAAGGAAGAGGACGAAGACCACCACGTCCTTCCAGCCGCTGGAAATGTAGACCGCGCTCATCGACTCGGCGACGCCGATGAGCACCCCGCCCAGGGTGGCGCCGAGGATGCTCCCCATGCCGCCCAGTACGGTGATGACGAAGGCCTTGAGGGTGAAGATGGAGCCTATCTGCGGGAAGATGTAGTAGGTCGGCGAGATAAGCGCGCCTGCGGTGCCGGCCAGTGCCGAGCCCAGGCCGAAGGCGATGATCGACATCTTCTTCACGTTGATCCCCATCAGCTGGGCGGCTTCCCGGTCCTGGGCCGTGGCGCGGATCGCCTGCCCCGTGTCGGTCTTTAAGAAGAACCAGTAGAGCAGGGCGGTGATGGCTGCGGTGATCAGGAAGGAGATCGCCAGAGGCTCGGAGATGGAGATCCCGAACAGCTCGACCGAGCTCGACGAGTAGCTGGTGGAGAGGATCTTGTAGTCCGAGGTGTAGATGAGCATCATGGTGTTGCTCATGATGAGTCCCAGACCAATGGTGAGCAGGATCTGGTTCTGCGGGAGCGCAGTGAGCACACGGTTGATGAACAGCTTCTGCAAGAGCGCCCCGAACAGGAACATGAGCGGGATGGTGATCAGTACCGACAGGAACGGGTCCACCCCGAAAAGCGTGAACAGGTTGTAGGTGAGGTACATGCCGATCATCATGATGTCGCCGTGCGCGAAGTTGATGATGCGCATGACGCCGAAGATGATGGTAAGCCCGATGCCGATCAGCGCGTACACCCCGCCGATCAGCACGCCGCTGATGAGGGACTGGAAAAAGACGGTCATAAATGGAACTCCGGTGAAACCTCAAATGTGGCCCGCTCCCCCACCCCCTTGCCCCCTCCGGGGGAGGGGGGAGTTCGAGGAGAGGGGGAGCAAACAGGGGTCGAGCTTTCGTAGCGATTACTTGAAGCCCGGGAAGGGGTAGACGATCTTCCTGGTCGCCCACTTGGTCGGGTAGACGGTGGCGAACTCGCCGTTGAAGAGCTGCTGCACCAGCATCTGGTGGTTGTTCTGGTTGGTGAAGCCGGCGTAGTCGGCGAATTTCACCTCGCCCATGATGCCGTTCCACTTGCCGGCCTTGAGCCCCGCACGGGTCTTCTCGCGGTCGCTGGCGTTTTTCGCCGCGGTCTCCGCCATGATGATCATCGACTCGTAGGCGCAGGCGGCGTGATAGCTCGGCTCCTTGCCGAACTTGGCCTTGTAGCGCTTGCCGAAGTCGTGCGCGCCCGGCCAGCTCACGTCGTCGGTCCACTGGGTGCAGGTAAGGACGTAACCGGAGATCGCCTTCTCCTTGGCGAAGGGGACGGTGGTGAAGCCGGCGCCGCCGCCCAGGAATGCCTGCGGCTTGAGCCCGATCTCGTGCGCCTGACGCATGAGCAGGATGGCGTCGGCGACGTAGGAGACCATGAACACCAGGTCGGGGTTCTTGGCCTTGATCTTGGTCAGGGTGGAGCGGTAGTCGGGGGAGCCCTTGGAGTAGGACTCCTCGGCCACGATCCTGATCCCCTTCTTGGCGACGTAGTCCTTGGCGCTCTTGGTGGTGGAGGTGCCGAAGTCGGTGTTCTCGTAGATGAAGGCGATGGTCTTCGGCTTGCCGGCGGACAGGGCCGCATCGATCAGCACCGAGGCGTAGACGTCGGCGGGTGCGTTCATGCGGTAGACCCATTTGTACCCCTGCCGGGTGATTTCTTCCTTGGCGGCGGCCGGGATGATGATCGGCACCTTGTACTTTTCAGCCAGCTTGGCGACCGCGTTGGAGCAGGCCGAGGTGTAGGGGCCGACCACGCCGGTGACGTTGTCGCGGGTGGCGAGCTTCTCCATGGCGCTCATGGCGATCTGCGGCTTGCCGGTGTCGTCCTCCCAGACCAGGTCGACGTTGATCCCCTTCTTCTTCAGGTCCTCCTGGGCCATCTTGATGCCGTTGGTGAGGTTCTCGCCGATCGGGGCCTCGGGCCCGGTGATCGAGTTGATCACGCCGATCTTCACGTTGCTTGCCTGCGCCGCGATCGGCATGGCGAGCGCCACTGCCAGACCCAAAGCCATAAAACGGTTTTTCATGCCTCTTCCTCCTTGTGATATGTGTGGAACCGACTGCCGGTTCGGGAGATGACGGAGGATTATCAGCAATTCCGGTGCCAGTTTCGACGGCATGAGTGAAAGCTGTTTGTTTACCGCTGGTTGTAAGTAGAACGGCTGTTTGATTGGGAGGGGTGTTGCCGGGGTAGGGGCGGAAATAGGCGGAAATCCGCCTGCGCTTGTGGCGGTTTTCCGCCAGTAGGCGGGGTGCTCGGGACGACGGGCTACGGATGACGTCGCGATTAGAGTCCGTACTTCTCCATCTTGTAGCGAAGCGTGCCGCGGGGGATCTTCAGTAGCGTCGCCGTTTGCTGGACGTTGCCGCCGGTCATCTTGAGCGCCTGGCCGATGATGGCCCGCTCGTAATCGGAGAGGGCATCCTCAAGCCCCTTCCCATCGGGAAGCTGCGGGGTCCCGCCTGGTCCGGCGGAGAGCTGTGCCGCGCCGGCGGCACGGATTTCCTGGGGGAGGTGTTCCGGCAGCAGCAGGGGGCCTGCGTGCATGATGCAGATCCGCTCGATGACGTTGCGCAATTCGCGGACGTTGCCGGGCCAGCTGTAACGCTCCATCAATGCGACGGCCTCGCCTGAGACGCCGGTGAAGTGGCGCCCGAAGGACCGGCTGAACTCGTCGAGGAAGCAGGCGGCAAGAACGGCTACGTCCTCCTGCCGCTCCCTGAGCGGCGGGACGTGGATGGGGAAAACGTTCAGCCGGTAGAAGAGGTCCTCGCGAAAGCTTCCTTCCGCTATTTTCTGCTTGAGGTTGCGGTTGGTCGCCGCAATCACCCGGACGTCGATGGCTATGTCGTGCACTCCGCCCACCCGCCGGATCTGCCGCTCCTGCAGCACCCGCAAAAGCTTGGCCTGCATGGCCATCTCCATCTCGCCGACTTCGTCCAGAAACAGCGTCCCCTGGTGCGCTTCCTCGAACAACCCTTTCTTACGGTTTACGGCGCCGGTGAAGGCCCCCTTTTCATGCCCGAACAGCTCGCTTTCCAGCAAGGAGGCCGGAATCGAGGCGCAGTTGATGGCAATGAAGGGGGCTTCCTTTCGGTCCGACAACTCGTGGATGGCCCGTGCCACCAGGTCCTTGCCGGTGCCGGACTCGCCGGTCAAGAGGGCCGTGGAGGGGATGCGGGCAATCTCGCGCACCTGGGCCACCACGTCGTTGAACCCCTGGCTGCGGCCGATAAGCGGCATCTTGCCGGAAAGCATGCCGCCTGAGCGCCTGAGATTGCGCACCTCGCGCTTCAGGGTCTGCGTCTTCAGCGCGAGCTTTACGATTACGCGCAGCGCGTCCGCCTTGAACGGCTTTTTCATGTAGTGGAAGGCGCCGAGCTTAAGGGATTCCACCGCGCTCTCCACCGAGCCGTAGCCGGTGATGATGATCACCAGCAAGTCGGGATCGAGTTCCTTGAGCGATTTCAGCACCTCGATGCCGTCCTCGATGCCGAGATTGAGGTCGAGCAGGGCGAGGTCGATCTCCTCGATCGCCACGATCTCCCGTGCCGCGTCGCCGGTGGCGGCACTGTAGACCTGGAAGCCGTCGTCGCTCAGGATGTGCTGGACGTTTTCGCAAATGAAGGTTTCGTCGTCGATAATCAGAATTTTTTCCATGTGTACTCTTTAAGGAGGCGGTTGCGCCGCTGTGCATGCCGCAGGTGACGTATGTGTTTGGCGATAACTTACTTTACTTTGCCTGCATCTGGCAACGATGTCTGAATCAGCGATTTTACTGTGCTCTTATCGCGTTGACTTAGCGATGCTTTTTCTTTGCACGGTGAAGGGTGCCCTCTGCTGGAATGAAGTTGAATTATAAAATATTAACGTTATGCCGTGCTCTTACTAGTAAAAGTTCATTGACCCGGACGACAATACTCTCTATAAATGTAAGAAATATGCATTTCACTACCCTTTAAGGAGGATGTTATGAGAGCTGTATCGGTCTTTAAATTTACTCCGCACCTGACGGCACTTGCGCTGACGGGCATGCTGTTCGGTTGCGCAGGTTACGAGGTGAACAATGGGCGCGGTGCAATCCCGGGCTACCTGATCCACTCCCAGGTTCAGGACGCCGACCGTGCACTTGAGGCAGCCCGTGCGCAAGGCAAGGATACCCTTTGCCCCGCCGAGTTCGCCGATGCCCAGAAGGCCAAAGACAAGGCTTATGACGTCTACCGTGCCTGCCACACCGACGAGGCGATCGCCCTGGCGAACGACGCGATTGCCAAGACCAAGGCTCTCTGCCCGCCGGTCGCGGCGAAACCTGCTCCGCTGGCGCCGGTCGACGTCTTGACCGCTGCCCCGGCCAGCATCGCCAAGGGTGACTCCGCTACCCTTTCCTGGACCTCGCAGAATGCCACCAACTGTGACATCCAGCCGGGCGTCGGTGCCGTTGCGACCAAGGGCTCGCAGCTGGTGAAACCTGCCGCTACCACCTCCTACACCCTTCTGTGCCAAGGTGAAGGCGGCGCCGCTCGCAGTACCGCAGCCGTCAGCGTGATGGAACCGGCGGTGGTCGAGCAGCCGCAGGCAGCCCCCGTGGCGGCGGTAGTCGAGCAGCCGCAGGCCGCCCCGGAACCGCCGAAAGTCGTGGTGGCTCCGGCTCCGAAGCTGTGCAAACCGGTGGTCCTCGACATCCAGTTCGACACCAACAAGTCCGAGGTCAAGCCGAAGTACGCCAAGGAACTGAAGAAGGTTGCCGACTTCCTGAAGGCCAATCCCAAAGCCGAAGGCGCGATCGAAGGGCACACCGACAACGTCGGCAAGGAAGCGGCCAACATGAAGCTTTCCCAGCGCCGCGCCGATGCCGTCCGCAGCTACCTGATCAAGAAGTTCAAGATCGATCCGAAGCGGCTTACCGCCAAGGGGCACGGCCCGACCAAGCCGATCGCCGACAACAAGACCAAGGCCGGCAAGGCCAAGAACCGCCGTATCGAGGCCAACTTCCGGTGTGACTAACAGCCGGCATAAGCCGCAAACTGCCTGACAACGAGCCCCTTCGCGTCCACCGCGAAGGGGCTCGTTTCATTTGGAGAGTCCTCGTTTAGTCAGTCCCCCCTCCCTCCATGGGAGCTTCGTAGGGTGGGCAGCCCGCTGCCCACCGAGCCAAAATGACCGCGTGGGCACGGAGTGCCCACCCTACGGGCTGAGGTCATGGCACCTACCCCCCCGCCCCCCCCTCCAGGGGAGGGGACCGCTAGGCGTGATCGACGGGGAGTTCGATGGTGAAGGTCGTCCCTTTGCCGCCTGCGCTGGTCACCTCGATCCGGCCGCCGTGTTCCTCGACGATCCGCTGGGTGATGGAGAGGCCGAGCCCGGTGCCGGCTCCCTTCCTGGTGAAAAACGGCTCGAAGATCAGGGGGAGGTCTTGCGCCGCGATGCCGGGGCCGTTGTCGGCGACCTTCACCACCGCGCAGCCGCCGTTAAGCCAGGTCGCGACCGTGATGCTCCCTCCCTCGGTGAGCGCTTCCTGGGCATTCTTGATTACGTTCAACAACGCCTGCTTGATTTTCTCCGGGTCGAGCCTGAAGGGGGGGATCTCGCGCACCTCCAGGGTGAGTGCGACGCGCTGGCGCTCGCACGGCCGCCGCATCAAAAGGACGGTGTCGGCCACCACGCGGTTCAGGTCGCATTCCCGCAACTCCGCGCGCACCGGGGAGGCGTAGTTCAAAAGCGAGCTGATCAGCCGCTCGACCCGCTCGATCTCGGCGAGCGCCTTGCCGATCATCTCCTGTTCCTGCGAGCCGGAGGGGGTGCGGTCGTGCAGGTCGTCGAGCAGAAGCGACAGCCCCGTCAGGGGGTTGCGCACCTCGTGGGCGATGCCGGCGGAGAGCTTGCCCAGGGAGGCGAGACGGTCGAGCCGCATCATCTCCTCGCGCAGCTTTTCCTTTTCCGTCTCGTTGCGCACGGTGACCGTCATCCCCTGTTCCTCGTCCGGGCCGATCGGAAAGAAGCCGATCTCGAAGTGGTTCATGCCGGCGCCGCGATCGATCCGGAAGGGGAAGCGGCCGTAACCGTTGTGCCCCTCCAGGGTGTGGCAGATGCGGCCGGCCAGTTCTCCCCAGCCGCGATAAACCTCACGGTAGTGCATCCCGGGGACGATTTCTTCACCCAAAAGACGCCTGGCCGTGCCGTTGAGCGAGGTGAGCTTGCCGTCGGGCGAGAAGGTGGCGATGGCGCTGGAGATGCTCTCCAGGACGCTCGCCTTGAAGTTGCGCTCGTTGAGGATGTCCAGCCGCGACTGGCGCAGTTCGTCGAGTGTGGCGAGCAGGTTCTGCTTGCGCAGCTTAAGCTCGTCCGCCATGTAGTTGAAGGTGCCCGCCAGCACGCCGATCTCGTCGGTGGAACGGACCTCGACCCTGACGTCGGCGTCGCCGGCGGCAAGCTTGCTCGCCCCGTCGGTGAGCTGCTTGAGCGGGACGCTGATGCCGCGCGCCAAAAGCCACGCGGAGAGGGCGGTCACCAGGGCGGTCGCCAGGAGGATGAGGGCGCTGGCCCGGCGGTGTTCACCCAGCTGGCTTGCGATCAGGCGGCTTCCCTTGCGTGCGGCCTCGTGGAACTGATCGACCTGGTAACCGATGGTGACCGCCCCGAAAATCCCGTATCTCCGGTAGTCTCCGGTGTCGTAGATGATCGGGGCGTAGGCCATGATCTTCTTGGCGCCGCCGACGTTGGTGATGTCGACCGAGCCGGAATGCTGGCTGCGTGCCTCGGCCGCCACCACCGGATAGCTCGGGTGAATGAAGCCGGCATGGTCGAGGTTGAAGGGGATGCGCCCGCGGTCGACGTCGCTCTTCTCCGACTGCGCCGTGTAGGGAGGGACCTGCCTGCCTTTTTGGTCCAGGCCCCGGATGTCCCAGTACTTAGGATGGGTGATGATCCACCCTTCGTCGTCGAAGAGGAAGGCGTAGTTGCCGCTCAGGTAGGAAGGAAAAACGGTCGCGTATTTCTTGCCGGGATCGACGTGCTGGGTGAATTCCATCAGGTGGCGGTGGTCGAGCGAGAGCACCACCATCCCCGCGAACGCGCCCCGGGCGTCGTAAAGCGGCGACCCGAAGCGGATCACCCCCTGGTAGCTTTTTCCGTAGTAGGCGTTTTCCGGGTCGTTCGCCCCGGCCAGCTGTTCCTGGCGGCCGACGTGGAAGCCGGTTAAGTGGGAGACGTAGATCTCGCCGCGTTTGAGCGCCCGGATCCTTTGAAAATAGTCCTCGCTCTTGAACTCGGTGCGGGCGGGGTCCGAGACGTTGCGCAACCGGGCGGCCGGCAGGAGCCTGCCGTCGCGGATTACCGTCAGCTCGCGGCCGTTTTTGTCGATGAAGGCGATGGAACGGTAGAGGGGAAGGAATTCGCGTACTTCCTGCGGCGTGGCGGCCGTGCCGCTGCGCCCCCAGACCTCGTTGCGGCGCGTTTCGTAGAAGTCCAGGAGCGCGGTCTTGCCCAGGTGGGAGCGGGACAGGAACAAAAGGTCGTTTTCGCACTGATGCAGCAGGTCGGATACCTGTTCCGCGACCTCGCGTGCCCGCATCTGCAGCGATTCGGACGCCTGGGAGTCGTCGGCTGAGGAAATCTCGGCGGAAAGCCGGCTGCTGATCGATTCCAGGTTGGCAAAAAGGATGATCGAGGAGACGAGCAGCGGCAAAAGCGAGAGCAGCAGCGTGATCACCAGGATCTTCCTGAAGATGGTGTGGCTTGGCAAGGTATCTCCGTCGTTGGGGTACGCGGGGCCGTTTATCTTCCTGCCGCAGAGTAGCACGAACGGGTTATCGAATAAAACAATTGTTGTCGCCTGAAAAGAGGCGGTTTTGGGTTGACTTCAAAAACGTATGGAACTATGTCTAAAGGGCTAAAGTCATAACCGTCGACTCCTGTAGGAGCGGGCTTCGCCCGCGATCGCGCCTGAAGGCGCTCCTACGGTTTTTGGGCAGACTCAAATCCTATTTACGATGTCGTGGGGGAGTTAGTTGGGATACAGGAATCTGGCAGCGTGCGTGGCGGACCTGGAGCGCTCAGGCGGGCTGGCGCGCATCGACGCGGAAGTTTCGGCCGAACTGGAAATCGGTTCCATCCAGCGCCGGGTGTACCAGGCCGGCGGCCCCGCCCTGCTTTTCACCCGGGTAAAGGGGTGCCCGTTCCCCATGCTGGGGAACCTGTTCGGCACCCTGGAGCGGACCCGGTTCATCTTCCGGGACACCCTGAAGGCGGTGGAGCGGCTGGTGCAGCTGAAGGTCGACCCGCGCGCCTTCGTGAAGGAGCCCGCCTCCCTTTTATCCACCGTGCCTGCCGCCTGGCACCTGATCCCCAGGCGGGTAGGGAGCGGCCCCATCCTCGCCAACAGGACCACGCTCGACCGTCTGCCGCAGCTCAAGTCCTGGCCGAACGACGGCGGCGCCTTTATCACCCTGCCGCAGGTTTATTCCGAGAGCGTGAGCCGGCCGGGTGTGCGCCGCTCGAACCTCGGCATGTACCGGGTGCAGATCTCGGGAGGAGAGTACCGGCAAAACGCCGAGGTGGGGCTGCATTACCAGATCCATCGCGGCATCGGCTTCCATCACGCCGAGGCGCTGGCAAAGGGGCGCCCCTTCCGGGTGAACGTCTTCGTCGGCGGCGCCCCCTCCATGACGGTGGCGGCAGTCATGCCGCTTCCCGAGGGGATGCCCGAACTCTCCTTTGCCGGTCTGTTGGCCGGCCACCGCATAGAGATGGTTAAGCGCCGGGACGGGCTGCCCATCCCGGCCGAGGCGGACTTCTGCATCACCGGTGTAATCGACCCCGGCCGCACGCTCCCCGAGGGGCCGTTCGGGGACCATCTCGGCTACTACAGTCTCGCCCACGACTTCCCGGTGCTCAAGGTCGAAGAGGTGTTCCACCGTCACGGCGCCATCTGGCCCTTCACCACGGTGGGGCGGCCGCCGCAGGAGGACACCTCCTTCGGCGCCTTCATCCACGAACTGACCGGGCCGCTCGTCCCCACGGTGATCGGCGGGGTGAAGGCCGTGCACGCGGTCGATGCGGCCGGCGTGCACCCGCTGCTTTTGGCCGTAGGCCGCGAGCGTTACGTCCCGTACGGTGAGCGGCGCGAGCCGCAGGAGCTTTTGACCGTCGCCAACGCCATCCTCGGCCAGGGACAGCTCTCCCTGGCCAAGTACCTGATGATCGTCTCGCACGAGGACGCGCCCGGGCTCGACGTGCACGATATCCCGGGCTTCCTGCGTCACCTTCTGGAGCGGATCGATTTCCGGCGCGACCTGCACTTCCAGACCGCGACCACCATGGACACGCTCGACTACTCGGGCGGCGCGCTCAACAGCGGCTCCAAGGTCGTGTTCGCCGCGGTCGGGGAAAAGCGCCGCGAACTGGGCACGGAACTTCCCGCAGATTTTAGCCTCCCGGCAGGCTTCGGCAATCCGCAGCTGGCGCTTCCCGGGGTGCTGGTCGTGCAGGGACCGCCGTGCCGGACCGGCAAAGGGGAGGGGGACGCCCGGCTGGAGGAGCTTTGCGACGTTCTCCAAGGCGTCCGCGGGCTCGACGCCCTGCCGCTTTTCGTCGTTGCCGACGACAGCAGCTTCACCGCGGCCTCGCTCGACAATTTCCTCTGGGTCACCTTCACCCGTTCCGATCCCGCCGCCGATATCTACGGCGTGGGGGCCGCCATCTCCTCCAAAATGTGGGGCTGCACCGGACCTTTGGTGATCGACGCGCGCGTCAAGCCGCACCACGCGCCGCCTCTGGTCGAGGACCCGGCGGTTGAGCGGCGTGTGGACGCCCTGGCCGCCCCCGGCGGGCCGCTGCACGGGCTGTACTGATTTCGTAGATGCCGTAGGCCGCGTTGAGGAACGAAACGCGACGTTCCCGCACGTGGCACCATCGGTTACGTTGCGTTTCACGCGAGCGTTCAACGCAACCTACGGTTACAGGACATTTCATATGGCAATAGCCAAGGAAAGACTTGATAAGCTCGTGGTCGAGCGCGGACTCGCGCCGTCGCGGGAGCGGGCGAAGGCGATGATCATGGCCGGACAGGTGGTGGTGGGCGACCATCTGGCGGACAAGGCGGGGCTCATGGTGCCGGTCGAGGCCGAGATCCGCTTGAAGGGTGAGGTGCTGCCCTACGTAAGCCGCGGCGGGCTGAAACTCGCCCAGGGGCTGGAGTGCTTCGCCATCGACGTTCAGGGGGTGTGCGCCATCGACATCGGCGCCTCCACCGGCGGCTTTACCGATTGCCTCTTGCAGCGCGGCGCCCGGCGGGTGATCGCGGTGGACGTGGGCTACGGGCAACTGGCCTGGAAGCTGCGCGAAGACCCGCGGGTGCTCAACCTGGAGAAGACCAACGTCCGCTACCTGGAACCCGAGACGCTGCCTGAGATACCGGACATGGCGGTGATCGACGCCTCCTTCATCTCGCTCGACAAGGTGCTGCCGGCTGCGCTGCACCTGGTGCGCGACGGCGGGACCATCGTCGCCCTGATCAAACCGCAGTTCGAGGTGGGGCGCGGCCAGGTGGGGAAGGGGGGCGTGGTGCGCGACGGCAAGAAGCACGCCGAGGTGGTCGCCTCCATCACCGCCCTGGCCCGGGGCCTGGGGCTCGAGGTGCTGGGAGTCTGCGAATCGCCGATTCTCGGGCCGAAAGGAAACAAGGAATTTCTGATTCACCTGAGAAAAAAAGGAGGGGTTATGGATTGTCTTTTCTGCAAGATGGCAAACGGCACCATCCCGGTAAAGAAGGTGTACGAGGACGACCTGATGTTCGCGATCGAGGACATAAACCCGGTCGCCCCCATGCACGTGCTGATCATCCCCAAGGAGCACATAGCCAACACCCTCGACCTGGCACCCGGGCACGACCCGCTTATCGGCGCGGTGCACCGCGTGGCCGCTCGGCTTGCGACCGAGCGCGGGGTTGCCGAAGAGGGGTACCGCCTGGTGAACAACACCAACGCCGGAGCGGGGCAATCCGTGTTCCATATCCACTTTCATCTCCTCGCCGGCCGCAAGCTCGCCTGGCCTCCGGGGTAGCGGGGGCCGGATTGGGCGGACGATCGGCACAATGTCGGGTGGGCTGAAGGAGACGCTGATGAAGAGATTGCTTGTGGCGCTTTTGGTGCTGTACCCGTTGTCGGCGCTGGCGGTAACCTACCAATGGACCGACGAGCGGGGCACGGTCAACTTCACCGAGGATCTCGGGAACGTCCCGAAGAAGTACCGCAAAAAGGTGAAGATCCTGGGGGGCGACGAGAGCCTGGCCCCGCAGACCGTCGAGATCCCGGAACAGGCAGCCAAAGGAACGGGCGGCAAGGACGAACCGGCCAAGGGCAAGAAACTCTACGGCGGCAAAGACGAGAACGCCTGGCACAACGAGTTCCAGAACGCGGCCGCGGACGTGCGCCAGACCGAGACCGACCTGGCCGAGCTGCGCGCGCGGCTGACGGATACTTCCAGGATGTCGCGGGGCGAGTACCTTTCCCTCCAGAACGCCGTCAAAAACGACGAGATCAGGCTTCAGCAGCAGAAAAACAAACTGGATACGCTCAGGCAGAGCGCCGACCGTCTCGGCGTGCCGCCGGAGTTCAGGCAGTGACGAGGAGTGTTTAGATGACCTATCCCCACATCGACCCGGTCTTCCTGCGGCTGGGGCCGCTTGAGTTCCGCTGGTACGGTCTCATGTACATCTGCGGCTTCGTCACCGCCTATTTCGTGGTGCTCAAGGGGGCGAAGAAAAAGGGGCTCCCCCTGGACAGCGAACAGGTGGCCGACCTGATCTTCACCATCGCGCTCGGCGTGATTCTCGGTGGCCGGCTCGGCTACATCCTCTTCTACAACCTGCCGTTTTACATCGCTCACCCCATGAAACTGATCGCCATCTGGGAAGGGGGGATGTCCTTTCACGGCGGCTTGATCGGCGCCACGCTGGCGGGCCTTTACTTCATCCGCAAGCACAAGCTCCGCTTCTTCCAGGTGGCGGACGTAGCCTTCATGGCGGCCCCCTTCGGGCTTTGCTTCGGACGCATCGGCAATTTCATCAACGGCGAACTGTACGGCAGGGTCACTTCCGTCCCCTGGGGGATGGTCTTCCCCGGCGGCGGACCGCTGCCGCGCCATCCCTCGCAGCTTTACGAGGCCTGCCTGGAAGGGCCGGTGACGTTCCTGATCCTTTTTTTGGTGTCGAAGAAGCTCAAAGGGGACGGGGTGGTCTTCTGGTGCTTCATAGCGCTCTACGGCCTGTTCCGTTTCCTGGTGGAATTCGTCAGGGAACCGGACGCGCAACTGGGTTTTCTGGTCGGGGGATTGTCGATGGGGCAATTGTTAAGTCTGCCCATGCTACTTTTGGGGGTGGGGATGATGCTGCGCAGCCACCGGCGTGGCTGAGGGACGGGAAAAGTCGTTTTATACCAGTTTCTTCCTCATTTCGAGGATGTTTTCCTGGCACTCCTTGTGGTAGTGGACCGAGTCCATCAGTGACCGGATCAGGAAAATGCCCCGCCCCCGGTCCTCCAGTTCGTCGAAGTTGGGGGGGGGGATGGTGTTGATGTCGAAGCCCTGTCCGTCGTCGTAGACCCTGATGGTAAGGTTGTCGGCATTGAGCGTGATGACGATGCGCACCAGTTTTTCCGGCTCCTTGGGGCCTGAGTGCTTGATGGCGTTCACCATAGCCTCGGTCAGCACCAGGTTCAGGTGGTACGCCAGCGTCTCCTTGTCGCCCGAGTACTTCTCAAGCTCGCGGGCGATGTCCTCCCCGATTTTCCCGATCAGGCTCAGGTAGCGGGTCTTGTTGGGGACCTTGATGTCTACCTCGATGGTGTTTCCTGCCATCTGCCGCCTCGCTTACTGCTGAAAATTCTCGATCGCCTCTACCGTGGAAGGGAAGATCTCGAACACCCGGTGCAGACGGGTCAACTCGAACATCGACTTCACCTGCGACTGCAGGGACGACAGTTTGAGGCTCCCCTGGTGGGAGATGGCGTTCTTGAACCCGGACACCAGCGCGCCAAGCCCCGAGCTGTCGATGAAACGCACGTCTTTTAAGTCCACCAGCACGTTCTTGGTGCCGTCCTCGAACAGCTTCTGCACCACCGTTTTAAGCTCAGAGGAATTGTGAGCGTCCAGCCGCTCCTCCTTCACGTAAAGCACGACCACGTCTTTCCGCGTTTCATTCACCAGATTCATGGCATTCTCCTTCTGTGGGATAGGCTGCCGTTCACTTCCCCGCTTATTTTGGAACAATAGGATATTTTTAGCAAGTGGCGCTATGGACGCCGTTTTTCGTTACCTTCATGAGTACCATGGAAACGTCGTCCTGTAAAGGATTCGGGCTGATGAAGGCGTTTACCTCGGCCAGGATCCGGTCGATCACCGCTTCGGGCGCAAGCTCCAGCGTCCCGGCCAGGACGTCCCGGAGCCGGTCCACCCCGAACAACTCTCCCGCCGCCCCCTCCGCCTCGATGATGCCGTCGGTGAAGAGGAACAGGAGGTCTCCCGGCGCGAGCGTCACGCTTTTCTCCTCGAAGGACACCTCCTGTTTGACCCCCAGGATCAGCCCCTCGCTGTCCAGTTCCTGCCAGCTTCCCTTCGTCAGCAGTAAAGGCTTGCTGTGCCCCGCGTTGGCGTAGCTCAAGATGCGGCTGGCGCCGTCGTAGCTGCAGCAGAACATGGTGATGAACAATTCCGCACTGGTCAGGTCGTCGTAGAGGAGCTCGTTCAGTATGCGCAGCGTTTCCCGGTTGGAAAGCGACGCCTGCATCTGCGCGCGCAGAACGCTTCTGGTCTCCACCATGATCAGGGCGGCGCCGACGCTGTGGCCGGAGACGTCGGCCATCACGACGTCCACCCGGTCGTCGCCGCGTTGGAAGAAGTCGTAGTAGTCGCCGCCGACGTGGGTGGCCGGCAGGCAGCGGCAGGCGATGCGGGCGCCGGCAAGCAGCGGAGGCGAGGGGGGGAGCAGCGAGAGCTGGATCTGCTTGGCAAGCTCCAGGTCGCGCGTCACCCGGGCGTTTTCCAAAAGCGCCGCCTCTTTCTGCCGCCGCTCGCGCTCGCGGGCGTCGCGCTCGTTAACGATGCGCACCGCCTGGGCGAGCTGCCCGGCCAGGCTCTCCAGAAGCTCGACGAACTGCTCGGTGAAAAGCCCGACGATGGAGCGGGAGAAAACGGAGAGGATGCCGACCGGCGGCGCCCCCTCGCTGGTGATCGGGACGTGGGCGAAGGACATGATCCCCTCGCGCCGGATGATCTCCTTGGCAAGCGGCTTGACGAGGTAGGCGGTGTCGTTGATGAACTCGGTGCGCCGCCCCAGGAAGGCCTCGCCTGCGTGGGTGTCGATCTCCAGCATCCGGTCCTCGGCGGTGAGCCGCTCCCCTCCCTCGCCGCGGTAGCAGCGGACCTGCAGCATCCCCTGGTCGTTTAGGAGCCTGATCACGCAGAGGTCGAGCTTGAACTCCTTGAGCAAAAGCGACAGGAGGTCGCCCATGATGATGTCGAGCTCAAGGGAGCGGTTCATGATCTCCGAGGCTCTGAGCCTGACGAAGAGCGCCTCGCGGCTCTGGTCGCGCGAGGTGCGTACCGTGGAGAAGATGTCGAAGACCGGCTCCATCCGGGAGCCGATGTCCGAGAGGAAGCTTTCCACCACCGCCCCCGCGGCAGCACCCCCGAGCGAGGCGGCCAGCGTCTTTTCCACGAAGCGCTTGAGGTTGGGGAGCTCGAACTCGGAGACCCCCCCCTTGGCGTCGATCTCGCGCCCTTCCAGGTAGTCCGCGATGGCGGCGTTGGCCTGGGCCTCGCCGATGAACTTGGACATCAGGTTGACGAACTGCACGATGGTGACCGGCTTGGAAAGACGCTTGGTCTCGAAGTGCGGCGCCTCCGCCTCCCGGGAGAAGACCCGCACGAACCTTGTTACCTGCTCCCGCTCCTTCTCGGTCTGGGTGGCGAGGATGGAAAAGGCGAGGTAGGCTGCGACGTTCAGGAACATGCTCCAGAAGAGCGCGTGGGTCAAGGGATCGAGCCCGGTGAGCCCGAAGAGCGCCTGCGGCTTCAGAAGCGCCCAGCCGAAAAGCCCGTTGGCGATGACGTCGGTATGCCAGCGTCCCGCCTGCGCCAGCGAGGGGAATAAAAGCGTGTAGAGCCAGACGGCGAAGCCCAGCAGCAAGCCGGCGATCGCCCCCGCCTTGTTGCCGCGCGGCCAGTAGAGCCCGCCGATCAGGGCCGGGGCGAACTGCACCGCCGCCGAAAACGAGATGAGCCCCATGTTGGCCAGGAGGTAGTGCTGGTCGACCATCCCCTGGTAGAGGTAGCCCAAGAGGATCACCAGCACGATGCCGAAGCGCTTCAGGTTGATGAGCAGCACCGGGAACCACTGCCGCGGCGTTATTCTCACCACCACCGGCATCAGCACGTGGTTTAAAAGCATGGTGGAGACCGCGACCGACTCCACCATCACCATGCCCGCCGAGGCGGAGAAGCCCCCCAGGAAGGCGACCAGGGAGAGCCAGGGGTGCCCGGCCCGCAAGGGGAGGGTGAGCATGAAGTAGTCGGAGCCGGCGCTGGAGCCGGTCATGAGGATGCCGGCGATGGCGATCGGCATCACGAACAGGTTCATCAGGAACATGTAGGCGGGAAAACGCCAGGCGGCCGAGTTCAGGTGCGACTCGTCGGCGTTTTCCAGGACCATCACCTGGAACTGGCGCGGCAGCAGCATGACGGCGCTCATGGAGAGGACGAGCAGGCTGAACATGGAGGAGTAGGAGTTGTCGCCGCCGGGGGTAAGGGTGGTGAGCCGGGCCAAAAGGGCCGGGTCCTGCTGTTTCAGCTTGGTGAAGACGTCGGCGAAGCCGTCGAAGAGCCCGAAGGTGATGAAAATGCCGACCGCCAGCATGGCGGCGAGCTTGACGATCGACTCCAGGGCGATCACCGCCACCAGCCCCTCGTGACGCTCGGCGGAGACCAGGTGCCGGGCGCCGAAGATCACGGAGAACAGGGCCAGGAAGATCGCGGAAAAAAGCCCCGGATGCGGAGAGGGGAGGTAGATGGCCCGCATCAGCCCCAGATGGAAGTCCTGGTAGCCGGTGATGATGGTGAAGGAGGTGGAGACCGCCCGCAGCTGCAGCGCTATGTAGGGCATGATCCCCATCAGGGTGATCACCGTGATGATGGCGCCCAGCCACTGGGAGCTGCCGTAGCGGGAGCTGATGAAGTCGGCGATGGAGGTGATGTTGTTTTCCTTGGAGATCCTGACGATCTTCTTCAACAGGAACCACCAGGAGAAGGCGGTGAGCGTGGGGCCGAGATAGATGGGGAGGAAGTCGAGACCCGAGGTGGCGGCCTTGCCGACCGCGCCGTAGTAGGTCCAGGTGGTGGCGTAGACCGCGATGGAGAGGGAATAGACGAGCGGGTTGGCTGTGAACGAGCGCCCCGCCTTCTGGCGCTGGTCGGCGTAATAGGCGACCAGGAACAAAAGCGCTATGTAGAGCAGGGCCGTGCCCCACACCAGGTTGACGCTCAGCATCAGGAACGCCCCCCGCTTTCGGAGTCGTGGCTGGCCGCCCTGCTGAAGAGATAGACGATGAAGATGGAGAAGAGCCAGCCGCCGCTGAAATAGAGGTAGAGAAGCGGAATGCCTAAGAAAAGCGACGCCTTGTTGAAGATGCTGACAAACGGGTAGTTCATCATCACGAGCCCAAGGACGAAGCAGACCACCCAGCTGTCCTTGAGCTTGAGCCGTTTGAGCACCACCTCTTTGATCCGTTTGCGTCTCATGGCCAAAGCCCCATGCCGGTCAGCGCACGATCGACCGCTTCGGGAAGCAAAAGCGAGCTGTCGACGACGATCGACTCTCCCACCTCAGGCCTCTCGAATTCGGCCTTCTGCTGCGGAAAGATCTCCCACCTGCCGTCGGAGATCTCGGTGGGGTCGTGGCGGCGCCTGTCCAGCCGCTCCTTGACGAGCGCCTCGGGACAGCGCGTCTCCAGAAGGAAAAAGGGGACGTCAAGCCTCTGCGCCAGCGCGCGGAACGCCTCCCGGTCGGCTTTGCGGCGGAAGGTCGCGTCCAAAAGCGCGCTTTCACCCGCGGCGAGCGCACGTTCGGCGGCCTCCAAAAGCGCGCGGTAGGTTGCCTCGTTGTAGGCGGCGGAGTAGATGCCGCCCAGGTAGCCGTCGGCCGCGGCGGGTGCTGCGGCACGCCCGGCGAGACCCTTGCGTAGCCGGTCCGAGCTCAGAGGCTTCAGCCCGAGCTGGAAGCCGAGTTCGCGCGCCAGGGCGCTTTTGCCGCTCCCCATCAGGCCGCAGGTAAGAATCAGAGACGGGGCAAGCCGCCCGCGCAGTGCGAAGCCGCGCGCCAGCCGGAAATAGCGGCGCGCAACGTCGGTGTCCGGCCCGCGCTCCTCCGGGGGGAGTTCGGGGTCGGCCAGCCGGAAGCTGGTCACCTTGCCGCGCACGAAGGCGCGTTGCGCCTGGTAGAAGCGAAGGAGCTCCGTCGGCACCGGATCGCCTGTGACCCGGCGGTAGGCCTCCAGAAACGTGGCGCAAAGCTCGCGGTGGCCGGCGTACTCCAGGTCCATCAAGAAAAAGGCGATGTCGGCCGCGGTGTCGATGAAGCGGAAACGCTCGTTGAACTCGATGCAGTCGAAGATCAAGACCCGGTCGGTGAGGCAGATGTTGCCTGCGTGCAGGTCCCCGTCGCACTCCCGGATGAAACCGTCCGTTACCCGCCCGGCCAGAAGCGTCGTCTGCGCGCCCAGGAACTCCTCCACCCATCCCTTGAGCCACAGGTGATCGGCTAAGGGCAGCGTACGCCCGAGGAAGGGCTCGGCCTGACGGAAGTTCTCCCGCCAGGTGGCGCCGATGGCGTCGACGCTGCCGCAATCGTCGATGCGGGGTCCCCGGGCGGCCGCCAGGTGGAACTCGCCGACCACCTGAGCGATGCGCGCGATCTCCGCCGGCCCCACCTCGCCCGCTTCCAAGAGGTGGCCGAGCATCCTGCCCTCCGGCAGCCGCTTCATCTTCACCGCGTAGTCGATCACCTTCCCCGGCCCGGGGCGGAAGGTCGCCCCCTTGGGCGCCTCGCGCAACTCCACCACCCCCAGATAGATCTCAGGGCTGAGACGGCAGTTGAGGCGCACCTCCTCCTGACAGTAGAAGCGCCGCTTTTCCATGGTGGTGAAGTCGAGAAAACCGAAATCCACCGCCTTTTTGACTTTGTAGACGAAATGGTCCGTTAGGAAAATATAAGAGACGTGCGTTTCCGTGAGAGAGATCTCACTGGTCGGCTCCGGGTAGGCCTTTTGGTCAAGTAGCGATTCTATAAGCGTTCTCACCATACTTGAACCCTAAGCTGATGATTTGATTCGAGGAATGGTAACACACGGGAGGTACAGCGCAATCTATAAAGTAGCATAATGTTGTTTGACGATGTTAGCAATTTATGCTAGTTTTCAAGTAATTAAAATCGCGGCGCCCCAGGGATGCAGTATTCCGGACCGGCACCGCGTTTTTAGGTTTAACTGCCGGTATTCGAACCGAAAGATGGGTATCTCATGATAAAGAAGTCCGTAGCGCTCTTGTTGTTCTCTCTCGCCTTAAGCGCCTGCGCCACCGAGCGCGCCACCGGCCCCAACGGTGAAGAGGTGCTGACCCAGGCCGCTTCCGAATCGTCCCCCGGACGCACCATGTACCTTTTCGCCCTGGCGCGCCTGCGCGCAGCCGACGGCGACTTCGACGGCGCGCTGGTCGAGTTGCATCGCGCCATGGAGGCCGATCCCAAGGCCGCCTACCTCTACGCCACCGCTGCCCAGATCTACCTGCAGCAAAACCATGCCGAAGAGGCGCTGGCCGCCTGCCAGACCGCCGTCAAGCTGGACCCCGGCTCCGTCCAGGCGCAGCTTCTGGCGGGGAAGATCCTGGTCGCCATGCAGCGCGAGAAGGAGGCCCTGCCGTACTTCAAAAAGGTGATGGAGCTCGACCCGACCAAGGAAGAGGTCTACCTGCACGTGGCGATCTATTACCTGAAGATCTTCGAGTACGAGCAGTCGGTCAACACCCTGAAGGCGCTGGTCAAGGAGGTGCCGGATTCGGCCCTCGGCTACTACTACCTCGGCAAGACCTACGACCAGATGCGCCTTCCGAAAGAGGGGCTCACCTACTACAAGAAGGCGATCGAGCTGAAGCCCGACTTCGAGCAGGCGCTGATCGAGATGGGGATCTCCCAGGAAACCCAGGGGCAGACAAGCGACGCCATCGAGACCTACAAGAACCTTCTGGAGGTAAACCCCACCAACACCAACGTGGTGCAGCATCTGGCCCAGCTCTACATCCAGCAGCGCCACCTGGACGAGGCGCTGGCCCTCTTGCAGGAGCTGGGCGGCGAGAGCCTGGAGAACGGCCGCAAGATAGGCCTTTTGCTTTTGGAGCTTGAGCGCTACGACGAGGCGGTGGAGGCGTTCCAGGAGATCCTCAAGGCAGAGCCTGCGGCCCACCAGGTCCGCTTCTACCTGGCGACGGCCTACGAGGAGATGGAAGAGCCGGACCAGGCGATCGCCGAGTTCTCCCGGATCCCGAAAGAGTCCCCCTATTACCTGGACGCACTGGGGCACCTGGGTTATCTGTACAAGGAAAAGGGGACCCCGGAAAAGGGGGTGGCTTTACTTAAGGAAGAGATCAAACGCTCTCCCGGCAAGGTCGAGCCGTACCTGCACTTAGCCGGCCTCTACGAGACCATGGAAAAACTGCAGGACGGGATCGACGTGCTGAAGTCGATGGACGAGAAGCTGCAGAACGATCCCCGCGTCAGCTTCAGGCTCGGCATCCTCTACGACAAGCAGGGGAAGAAGGACCTTTCGGTCGCCATGATGAAAAAGGTGCTGGCGGTGGCGCCGGACGACGCCCAGGCGCTCAACTACCTGGGCTACACCTATGCCGAGATGGGGGTGAACCTGGACGAGGCCCTGGTGCTCTTGAAAAAGGCGGTAGCGCTCAAGCCGGACGACGGCTTCATCCTGGACAGCCTGGGGTGGGCCTACTACCAGCTCAAGCGCTACGGCGACGCGGTCTCGCAGTTGGAGCGGGCCGTGCAGCTCTCCGAGAGCGACGCGACGGTGATCGGGCACTTAGCCGATGCCTACTGCGCCAACCATGCCTACAAGAAGGCCCTGCCGCTCTACAAAAAACTGCAGAAGATGGAGCCTGAGCGCACCGACCTCGCCGAGAAGATCAAACGCTGCCGTCAGGAAAGCGGCGAGAAATGAGGCTGCCGCGCTGCCGCGCCTTGCCGGTCCTGGTGGCACTATTCTTGGCCGGCTGTTCGGCTGAGGCTCCCAAGGCCAAGCCGCACGGCGCGGGCGGTCCCCCCGCCTACGGCGACGCCTACGTCACCGGCAGCACCGGCGAACCCTCCAACCTCATTCCCGTTCTGGCCTCCGATTCGGCCTCCTTCGACATCGCGGGCCTGGTGTACAACGGGCTGGTCCGCTACGACAAGAACCTGAAATTGGAAGGGGACCTGGCCAAGTCCTGGGATGTCTCGAAGGACGGACTGACCATCACCTTTCACCTCAGGCACGGCGTCAAGTGGCACGACGGCGCACCCTTCACCGCGCGCGACGTCCTCTACACCTTCCGGGTCACCATCGACCCCAAGACCCCGACCGCCTACTCCGAGGACTTCAAGCAGGTGCTAAAGGCCGAGGCCCTCGATCCCTACACCTTCCGGGTCCGCTACGCGAAGCCGTTCGCGCCGGCCCTCGCCTCCTGGGGCGCAAGCGTCCTTCCCGCGCACCTTCTGGAGGGGAAAGACGTCACCAAGAGCCCGCTTTCCCGCAGTCCGATCGGCACCGGACCGTACCTTTTCAAGCAGTGGGTGCCGGGGCAGCAGCTCGTCCTGGTCGGCAACCCCGAGTACTACGAGGGAAGGCCGTACATAGGGCGCTTCATCTACCGCATCATTCCCGACGCCTCGACCATGTACATGGAACTCAAGGCCGGCGGCATCGACGAGATGGGGCTTTCCCCGGTGCAGTTCTCGCGCCAGACCAACACGCCTGAGTTTCTCGCGCGGTTCAACAAGTACCGCTACCCGGCCGCCGCCTACACCTATCTCGGCTACAACCTGCGCCTGCCGCTCTTTCAGGACCGCCGCGTGCGCCAGGCGCTCACCTGCGCCATCAACAAGGAAGAGATCATCGCCGGCGTCCTATTGGGGATGGGGCAGATCGCCCACGGCCCCTACAAGCCGGGCACCTGGGCCTACAAGGACAAGGTGGACGATTTTTCCTACGATCCGGCGCGCGCCGCCCGGCTTTTAAAGGAGGCGGGCTGGGTGCCGGGGAAGGACGGGATCCTGGAGAAGGACGGTAAGCCGTTCAGCTTCACCATCCTCACCAACCAGAACGAGCAGCGCCAGAAGTGCGCCCAGATCATCCAGCGCCGGCTCAAGAAGGTCGGGGTCGACGTGAAGATCCGGGTGATGGAGTGGGCTTCCTTCGTCACCAACTTCATCGACACCGGGCGTTTCGAGGCGGTGCTCCTGGGGTGGACCATCTCGCCCGATCCCGACATCTACGACGTCTGGCATTCCTCGAAGACGCAGCCGAAAGAGCTCAACTTCATCCACTTCCAGAATCCGGAGGTGGACCGGCTTTTGATCGAGGGGCGCGGCACCTTCGACGTAGCCAAAAGGCGCGCCTGCTACTACAAGCTGCAGGACATCCTGGCCAAGGAACAGCCGTACACCTTCCTCTACGTGCCGGACGCGCTCCCTGCGGTCTCCTCCAGGTTCCGCGGCATCGAGCCCGCACCCTCAGGCATCATGCACAACTTCATCAAGTGGTACGTGCCGAAGCAGGAACAGATGAGGGAATGACGGGCGAGGGGATTTACCGGAAAAAACTATGACCAAATACCTGGCAAAACGCATAGCGATGCTCTTCCCGCTTTTGATCGGCATCACGCTGATCACCTTTTTGGTGATCCACCTGGCGCCGGGCGAGCCGGTGGACATGGCGACCGCCATGAGTCCGAAGGTGACGGCCGCCTCGCGCCAGCGGATGCGCGAGTTCTACGGGCTCGACAAGCCTTTGCACGTCCAGTACGTGCGCTGGCTGGGACACCTGGCGCACTTCGACTTCGGCCGCTCCTTCGCGCCGGACCACCGGCCGGTAACCGACAAGATCGTGGAGCGCATCCCCGTCACCCTCTCCCTGAACGTGATCGCCCTGATCCTGGAATTCTGCCTGGCCATGCCGATCGGCATCATCGCGGCGGTGAACCGGGACACGCCGCTTGACCGCGCCATCTCGGTCTTCGTCTTCCTGGGTTTTGCGGTGCCGACCTTCTGGCTCGCGCTTTTGTGCATGTACCTCTTCGGGGTGAAGCTTTCCTGGCTCCCCATCTCCGGGCTGCACACCCTGGGAAGCGACAAGCTCCCGGCGCTTTTGCGGCTGTGGGATCTGGCCAAGCACCTGATCCTCCCCATCTCCATCGCCACCTTCGGCAGCCTGGCCGGGCTCTCCCGCTACATGCGCTCCACCATGCTGGAAGTGCTCTCCCAGGACTACATCACCTCGGCCCGCGCCAAGGGGGTGAAGGAGCGGGTCGTGATCTACAAGCACGCGCTGAAAAACGCGCTGCTGCCGGTGATCACCCTGCTCGGTTTCTCGCTTCCGGGACTTATCGGCGGCTCCGTCATCTTCGAGACCATCTTCAGCATCCCCGGCATGGGGCAGCTCTTCTACCAGGGGGTGATGGCGCGCGATTACCCCCTGGTGATGGGTATCCTGGTGATGGGCGCCGGACTTACGCTGGTCGGCAACCTTTTGGCGGACATCTGCTACGCCTTTGCCGACCCGCGTATCCGCCACGGGAGGGGGTAAGGTGAGCATGTCCAACTCCCCGTCCACTCCGCTGGCCCAGTTCTGGGAACGTTTCATTTCCAACCGCATCGCGGCCGTGGGGTTCGCCGTCATCGTGGCGCTGTTCGTTATTTCCCTCTGCGCGTCCTTCATCACCCCCTACGACCCGGACGCCCTGGACGCCTGGCACGTGCTCCTGCCCCCCTCCGGCGCGCACTGGTTCGGCACCGACGAACTCGGGCGCGACGTCTTCACCCGGGTGATCTTCGGCGCGCGGGTCTCCTTGAAGGTGGGCTTCGTCGCGGTCGGCATCGCGGTGGTGATCGGTACGGTGATCGGGCTGGTCGCAGGCTTCTACGGCGGGCTGATCGACTCGCTTTTGATGCGGCTTGTGGACATCATGCTCTGCTTCCCGACCTTTTTCCTGATCCTGGCGGTGATCGCCATGCTGGAGCCTTCCATCTGGTACATCATGGTGATCATCGGCCTTACCGGCTGGATGGGCGTGGCGCGGCTGGTGCGGGCGGAGGTGCTGTCGCTTAAGAGCCGCGATTTCGTCCTGGCGGCGCGGGTTTTGGGGGCCTCGGACAAGAGGATCATCTTCCGGCACATCCTCCCCAACGCGCTCTCGCCGGTGCTCGTTTCCGCAACCCTCGGGGTGGCGGGCGCCATCCTGACCGAGTCGGCGCTCTCCTTCCTGGGGATCGGGGTGCAGCCGCCGACCCCCAGCTGGGGGAACATCCTCACCTCGGGTAAGGACTACATCGAGTTCGCCTGGTGGCTGTCGCTCTTCCCGGGGGTGGCGATCCTGGTGACGGTGCTGTCGTACAACCTGGTCGGCGAGGGGATCAGGGACGCGCTCGACCCGCGGCGGCAATGAAGGGACAAAAGGGACTCAAGGGCCCCAAGACATAATGAAAACAGGAAGGTAGCGGCATGGGTGAGCTTTGCATGGAAGGTTTCGAAGAATTGAGGGTCGATAAAAAGGAGTTCGTGCCGGAGACGCTGGAGGATGAACTCAGGGTCGATAAGCTCTGCGGCGAGCTTTTGATGCGCTTCTACAAGGAGAGCGTCGGCGCCGGTCTCTCGGAGGAGGCGGCGAGCGGCCTCGCCAAGGCGGCCGACTACTTCATCAGGGATTTCGTGGTCTCCATCAAGGGACGCAGCATCTTCGAAGAACGCGCCGGCATCGTGCGGCAGTTCGCCGGCAACTGGTACATCGTCAACACCATGGAGCCCTTGGCAGCCGAGATCGAGGAGTACCTCGCGGGCATCAAGGCCTTTTACCGCTTCCTGCACGGGCACCGGCTCATCTCGCTCAAGTTCCTGCAGGCGATCGAGTCGGAATGCGCCCAGCTCGACTATTACGCCGGCCGCGTCGAATCGTTCTGGGACATCAAGGGTGACGGCTACCAGGCCTGGGAAAAGGCATGCACGCTCAAGGATTGATCCCTTCCCTGCCTTATCCTGCATAGGAGCCTTGCCCGTTTGAAAAACCTCGTTGACATCGTCCGCAGTCAGAAGCTGTTCGCTCCGGGTGAAACCGTGGTGGTGGCGGTTTCCGGGGGAGCCGATTCCGTCTGCCTGCTCGACGTCCTGACCCGCCTGGACGGGGAAAACCTCCGCCTGGTGGTGGCGCACTTGAACCACGGGCTGCGGGGCGAGGACTCCGACGAGGACGAACGCTTCGTCGCCCGGTTGGCCGGGCGCTACGGGCTTCCCTTCGCCTCGCGGCGGGTCGACGTCGCCGCGCTGGCGGCACAGGAAGGGCTTTCACTGGAAGACGCCGGCAGGAGGGCGCGCTACCGGTTCCTGACCGAGACGGCGAAGGCTCAGGGCGCGGCCGGCATCGCCGTGGCGCATCATCGCGACGACCAGGCGGAGACGGTGCTGATCCGCCTGTTGCGGGGTGCCGGCGGCAGCGGCCTGAGCGCCATGAGCGCGCTCAGTACCGGCGCCGCGGGACTGCTCAAGCGGCCGCTACTGCCGGTTTGCCGCGCGGAGATCGAACGCTACCTCACGCAGCGCGGTTTGGGCTACCGAAACGACGACAGCAACGCCGACACCGCGATCCTGCGTAACCGCATCCGGCACGAACTCATCCCCCAGCTGCGTACCTACAATCCGAAGATTACCGAGCGCCTGGCGGCGACCGCCGAGATCCTGGCGGGCGACGAAGCACTGCTGCAACGGCTCACCGACGCTGCCTACCTGCGGCTCGCAGGCTCCGAGCACAACGCGCAGCTTTTGAGTCTGGAGCCCCTGCTGCGTGAGCCCCGCGCCCTGCGCCTGCGCCTGTACCGGCGAGCCGTCTCGCTTTGCAAAGGCGATCTGGAGCGGATCGCGCTGCCGCACCTGGAGGCGATCGACCGGCTGGCGCGGGCCGAGCGCCCCAATGCACGCCTGAACCTCCCCGATGGACTCCTCGTCAAACGGCGCTACTCGGAACTGCTCTTCCGGAACCGGGAGCCCGCTCCCGCCGGGCGCTGGCAGCTGGAAGTGCCCGGGGAGGGGGACTACCCGCTCCCCGCCGGCGGCCGGCTGCGCGTGGCGCTGGTTCCCCGTCCGGACGCACTCGACGCGCGCTCCCGCAGCATCGCCTACTTAAGCCCGGTAACGGCGCCGTTTCCCTGGCTGGTGCGCAACTTCGCACGCGGGGACCGGTTCCGGCCGCTGGGGATGAGCGGGGAGCAGAAGGTTAAGGAACTCTTCATCAACCGCAAGGTTCCCGCCGGGTTGCGGTGCCGGTTGCCGCTGGTGGTCAGTGGGGGACGCATCCTCTGGGTGGCGGGGGTAATGATGGCTGAGGATGCCCGGGTGAAAGACGTGGAAGCGCGCGTGGTACAGGTGGAGATTCTTGATATAACACCTTAAACATCTTGTCAATAATTGCCCTTTATGGTAATCCTTTTCTTCGTTTGAAAACCTGCTTGTGTATACAAATTTTTACTGACAGCATGACTGCACGGGCAGTTGGGATAAAGATCTGCAGGCATCGGGTGGATGTAACAGCACCTGCCGCTTGGCCTACTATCGGGAGGAAACTTGAATCAATTCTATAAGAACCTGGCCCTTTGGCTGGTGATCAGCCTGATGATGATCCTGCTGTTCAACCTGTTCAACAAGCCAAAACCTCCTCAGGAAAAGCTCGACTACAGTGATTTCATCGAGGCCGTCGACACCGGCAAGGTGAAGAACCTGCCGCGGCCGATCGCCAGCGTCACCATCCAGGGGAACGAGATCATCGGCAAGTTCGCCGACGGCAAGGAGTTCAGAAGCTACAAGCCTGCCGACGCCAACCTCACCGACCGGCTGATCGCCAAGCACGTCGCGGTGTCGGCCCGTCCGGAAGAGGAGCGCTTCTCCTGGTTCTCGCTTTTGGTCTCCTGGTTCCCCATCATCTTCCTGGTGGCGGTCTGGATCTTCTTCATGCGCCAGATGCAGGGTGGCGGCGGCAAGGCGATGGCCTTCGGCAAGAGCCGCGCCAAGCTTTTGACCGAGGCGCAGGGGAGGGTGACCTTCGAGGACGTGGCCGGCATCGAGGAGGCGAAGGAGGAACTCGAGGAGATCATCGCCTTCCTGAAGGATCCCAAGAAGTTCACCAAGCTGGGCGGACGCATCCCGAAAGGGGTGCTGCTGATGGGCCCCCCGGGCACCGGCAAGACCCTCCTGGCCCGCGCCATCGCCGGCGAGGCGGGGGTTCCCTTCTTCTCCATCTCCGGTTCGGACTTCGTCGAGATGTTCGTCGGCGTGGGCGCAAGCCGCGTGCGCGACCTGTTCGTGCAGGGTAAGAAGAGCGCTCCCTGCATCATCTTCATCGACGAGATCGACGCGGTCGGCCGTCACCGCGGCGCAGGGCTTGGCGGCGGTCACGACGAGCGCGAGCAGACCCTGAACCAGCTTCTGGTGGAGATGGACGGCTTCGAGTCCAACGAGGGGGTCATCCTGATCGCCGCCACCAACCGTCCCGACGTGCTCGACCCGGCGCTTTTGCGTCCGGGGCGTTTCGACCGCCAGGTGGTGGTCCCCCGTCCCGACGTCAAGGGGAGGGAGATGATCCTCAAGGTGCACACCAAGAAGACCCCGCTTTCCCCGGACGTCGACCTGGGCGTGATCGCCCGCGGGACGCCGGGCTTCTCGGGCGCCGACCTCTCCAACGTGGTGAACGAGGCCGCCCTTCTGGCCGCCCGCAAGGAAAAGAGCATGGTCGAGATGATCGACTTCGACGACGCCAAGGACAAGGTGCTCATGGGCGTCGAGCGCCGCTCCATGGTGATCTCCGACGAGGAGAAGAAAAACACCGCCTACCACGAGGCCGGCCACACCCTGATCGCCAAGCTGATCCCGGGGACCGACCCGGTGCACAAGGTCTCCATCATCCCGCGCGGCCGCGCGCTGGGCGTGACCATGCAGCTGCCCATCGAGGACAAGCACAGCTACTCGCGCGAGTCGCTTCTGGACCGCATCGCGGTACTGATGGGGGGACGCGCGGCCGAGGAGCTGATCTTCAACTCCATGACCACCGGCGCCGGCAACGACATCGAGCGTGCCACCGACATCGCCCGCAAGATGGTGTGCGAGTGGGGGATGAGCGAGAAACTCGGCCCGGTCTCCTTCGGCAAGAAGGACGAGCAGATCTTCCTGGGCCGCGACATGGCGGCCACCAAGAACTACTCCGAATCGACCGCCGTGGAGATCGACCACGAAATCCGTCTCATCGTGGAGCAGAACTACTCCAGGGTCCAGCAGCTTTTGGCTGCCAACGTCGACAAGCTGCACCGCATCTCGCTCGCCCTCATCGAAAAGGAAAACCTGACCGGGGACGAGGTGGACAAGGTAATGGCCGGCGAAGAACTCCCCCCCGAGGCGCCGGTCGGGGCATGACCGGCCGCTGCGGCAGCTGGGAGCTTGCCCGGCGCAGCCTGCCGCTTGACCGCCCCCTGGTGATGGGGATCCTGAACGTCACCCCGGATTCCTTCTCGGACGGCAACCGGTACTTCTCGCTGGAAGCGGCGGTCGCCCGGGGCCTGGAGCTGGAGGCGCAAGGTGCGGACATCCTCGACGTCGGCGGGGAGAGCACGCGCCCCGGAGCGCCCAAGGTGCCGCTGGAGGAGGAGCTCAGGCGGGTAGTGCCGGTGGTGGAAGCGCTGGCCGGCAGGCTCTCGATCCCCATTTCGGTGGACACCTACAAGGCCGGGGTGGCGCGCGCCGCCTGCGCTGCCGGTGCCGAGATCGTCAACGACGTAAGCGGCCTCGACTTCGATCCGGGGATGGCCGCGGTGGTGGCACACGCGGACGCAGGGGTGGTGCTGATGCACACCCGCGGCACGCCGGAAACGATGCAGGCCGACACCGGCTACTGCGACCTGGTCGCCGAGGTGAAGGGGTATCTGGCACGCGCCATCGCGAAGGCGGAGGCGGCCGGTATCAAACGGCAGCGGGTGGCGGTCGATCCCGGCATCGGCTTCGGCAAGAGCGTCGAGGGGAACAGGGAACTGGTCCTGCGCCTGGGCGAATTCCGGGAGTTCGGCTGCCCGGTCCTGATCGGACCTTCCCGGAAATCGTTCATCGGGGCGCTCATCGGCAAGGGAGAAGATGCCAGGCTGTTCGGCACCGCTGCGGTCGTCGCGATCGCTGTTGCCAACGGTGCCGACATCGTCAGGGTACATGACGTGGCAGCCATGAGAGCCGTTGCCGTCATGGCACGGGCGCTTTGCTAGATCCTGAACCGGAAGCGACGCTTCCGATTGGTGCGCATGACTTCAAGCCTGCAAAACATAGGCGTACTGTGGGATCTGCTTGATCTTGGCCTGGCTGCGGCAATCGTAGTCAGGCTTTCCAGGTTGTTGAAGGCGCAAATGGCGCTGCGCATCCTGACCGTCCTCAGCGCGCTGGCCGCCGGTCACCTTTTGGCCCGTACTCTATCCCTGCCAACCGTCCGGATCATCATCGATACCCTGCTTGCCTCCTCAGTCGCCGTGCTCGCGGTCATCTTCCAGACCGACATCCGCAGGTCCTTTGCCGCCATGATACGCAGCCGTACCGCAAGCGAAGCGGAAATGTCGGACGTGATCGACGAACTGGTGTTCGCCGTGGCCGGCCTGGCGGAAAAGCATATCGGCGCCCTGATCGTCATCGAGCGGAGCATGCAGGTGGACAGCTACCTGGCGGTCGGCACCGACATCGAGGCCAAGGTCACAAGCGAACTGATCTCCTCGATCTTCCTGCCGTACTCGCCGATCCACGACGGGGCGGTGATCATCCAGCACGGCAAGCTCACCAAGGCGGGCTGCTTCCTGCCGCTCACCCAGAATCCGGAGGTGAGCAAGAACCTCGGCACCAGGCACCGCGCCGCTCTCGGCCTGAGCGAACTGGTCGATGCCGTGGTGGTCGTGGTCTCCGAGGAGACCGGCACGGCATCGGTGGTGGTTGAGGGGAGAAAGACGGACGTGCTCGATCCCCCGGCGCTGGGCAAGCTTTTGCGCAGGCTGGTCGAGCCGAGGTGGCTTAAATGAGCAAGCAGCGGCTGCACGAACGCGCCAGCGCGGTGAGGTTCATGGCCCTGCTCTTTGCCGGGCTTTTGTGGCTGGGCGTGACGCTTGAGCGCGACGGCGAGCTGACGCTCAAGGCCGCCTTGAGGCCGGAGCAGTTGCCGGCCGGTTTGCGGCTGGAGCAGCCGTTGCCGGAAGGTGTGCAGGTGACCGTGGCCGGCCCGCGCATCCTTTTATGCCGGCTCACCCTGGGCGAGCCCGAATGCCGGGTCGACCTGTCCGGCGTCGCCGGCGCAGGACAGGTAAACTTCGTTCCCGGCGCGGCATGCTTTCGGCTCGACCGCGAATTGCGCGTGCTGCGCGTGACCCCGGCGGTCGTAACCCTCAAGGTTGCCCGGAATTTGTAGGTTGCGTTGAGCGGGTTCGTCGCGAAACGCAACAAAACCGCTGGTGCCGGCATCGCTATGTCGCGTTTCGTGCCTCAACGCGACCTACGGGGTCGGCCACGGGGCGGTCATCTGAAATTTTGCCGGGATATCCTCGCGGCGGGTCCGCGATTTAATGGTTGAGGAGAGATCTTATGAAGAAACTGTTTGGAACCGACGGCGTGCGTGGCGTGGCCAACGTCTACCCGATGACCGCCGAAATGGCGATGCAGATCGGCCGCGCCGCCGCGTACATCTTCAAAAACGGCAAGAAGCGCCACCGCATCGTGATCGGCAAGGATACCCGCCTTTCCGGCTACATGCTGGAGAACGCCCTGGTGGCCGGCATCTGCTCCATGGGCGTGGACGTGCTTCTGGTCGGCCCGCTGCCGACCCCGGGCATCGCCAACATCACCTCCTCCATGCGCGCCGACGCCGGCGTGGTCATCTCCGCCTCGCACAACCCGTTCGAGGACAACGGCATCAAGTTCTTCTCCCGCGACGGCTTCAAGCTCCCCGACGAGATGGAACTGATGATGGAGGAACTGATCTTTTCCAAGCGCATCGACTCCCTGCGCCCCACCGCCCGGGACGTCGGCAAGGCGTACCGCATCGACGACGCCATCGGCCGCTACGTGGTCTTCCTGAAGAACACCTTCCCGAAGGACCTCGACCTTTCCGGGCTGAAGGTCGTGCTCGACTGCGCCAACGGCGCCGCCTACAAGGTCGCCCCGGCCGTTTTCGAGGAACTGGGGGCCGAGGTGATCACCATCGGCGTCAAGCCCAACGGCACCAACATCAACGCCGACTGCGGCTCGCTGCACCCCGAGATGATCTCGCAGGCGGTGAAGGCGAACGGCGCCGACCTCGGCATCGCCCTGGACGGCGACGCCGACCGGGTGATCTTCGTGGACGAGTACGGCAACGTGGTGGACGGCGACCGCATCATGGCGATCTGCGGCACCGACATGCTCAAGCAGGGGACCTTGAAGCGCAACACGCTGGTGGCGACGGTGATGAGCAACATGGGGCTCGACATCGCCCTCAAACGTGCCGGCGGCGAGATCGTCAAGACCGCGGTGGGCGACCGCTACGTGGTGGAGGAGATGCTCAAGGGGGGCTACAACCTGGGCGGCGAGCAGTCAGGCCACATGATCTTCCTCGACCACAACACCACAGGCGACGGCGTGCAGTCGGCGCTGCAGGTGCTGGCCATCATGCAGCGGCAGTCCAAGCGGCTTTCCGAACTGGCCCTGGTGATGGAATCGCTCCCCCAGGTGCTGGTGAACGTCCGTCTCGCCGAGAAGTCCGACATCATGCAGGTGCCGGCCGTGGCCGACCTGATCCGCTCGGTCGAGGCTAAGCTCAAGGACGAAGGGCGGGTGCTGATCCGCTATTCCGGTACCGAACCGCTTTTGCGCATCATGCTGGAGGGCACCGACGAAGGAGAGATCCGCGACTGGGCGAACGAGATCGCCGCCACGGTCGCAAGCGCCCTGGGAGGTGAGGTCCGTGGCTAGGCTGGGAGTGAACATCGACCACGTGGCGACCCTGCGTCAGGCGCGTGGCGGCATGGAGCCCGACCCGGTGGCGGCGGCAGCCTTCGCCGAACTGGCCGGCGCCGACGGCATCACCATCCACCTGCGCGAGGACCGCAGGCACATCCAGGACCGCGACCTTACCATCCTGCGCCGCACGGTGCAGACCCGGATCAACCTGGAGATGGCGGCGACCGGAGAGATGGTGGGTATCGCCCTGTCGGTCAAGCCGGAAAGCTGCACCCTCGTGCCGGAAAAGCGCGCCGAATTGACCACCGAAGGGGGGCTCGACGTCAGGGGGCAGCTTACGACACTTACGGGCGCCATCGAAAAGCTCAAGCAGGGGGGGATAGTGGTGAGCCTGTTCATCGATCCCGATCCGGACCAGATTAAGGCTGCCAGCGAAGCGGGCGCCGACTACATCGAGATCCACACCGGCGCCTTTGCCGAGGCGAAGGGGGCTAAGGCGGAGGACCGGGAGGTGGCGAAGATCGCGACCGCGGTGGAGCTTGCCCGTAAGCTTGACCTCGGCGTCAACGCCGGCCACGGCTTAAACTACGTCAACATCAAGAAAATTGCCGCCATCGGCGGCATCGAGGAGTTCAACATCGGGCACTCCATCATGTCCCGGGCCATCTTCGTGGGCCTCGACCGTGCCGTGCGGGACATGGCGGAACTCGTCCGTAACGCCTGATTTTTCAGCAAAGGAGATACCATGTCCAGAGCATCAGCCCGTCACATCCTGGTCGCCACCGAGGAACAGTGCCTCGCCCTGAAACAAGAGATCGAAGCCGGTGCCGACTTCGGCGAAGTCGCCCGCAAGCATTCCGCCTGCCCCTCCGGCAACCAGGGGGGAGCCTTGGGCTCTTTCGGGCCGGGCCAGATGGTGCCCGAATTCGATCAGGTCGTTTTTACCGGTGAGGTCGGCAAGGTGTTAGGCCCGGTGAAGACCCAGTTCGGCTTCCACCTGGTCGAGGTCACCAGCCGCACGCCGTAGCGCCGCGCCGGGAAAACCGGCCGCGGTAAAAAGGGGATATCGATGGAAGCTGGTAAAACTCCGCAGAAAAAGTCGCTCGCCGCCCGGATTTTCTGTATCGAGACCGCCTTCTGCCTGGTTGGGGTAGGGTGCGTGGTCTACGGCCTGGCGGACGGGTTCAAGTACATGCAGGTGTTCTACGGCGTCTGCATCGTCGGCGGCAGTTTCGTTTTGCGCATGGTGCGGAAGAAGGACTGGCAGGCCCACTGGGCCGACATGGAGCGCGTGCGCCAGGCGCACGAAGAGCGCGCCGAAAAGGAGCGGGAAAAGAAGAAGTAGGACGAAGTCGACAGATCGTGTAAAAGGCGGGGGTGAAATTACCTCCGCCTTTTTTTATTGAAAAGGGGTGACAACCTATCCGTTCTTGTTGCTCAATGCGCCGGGGGAGGGGGGGCGTGGCGCTGGGGTTTTTTCAAAAGTAGGAGCAGCGGGATGATCACCAGGAAGGCGCACCCCACCACGAAGAAGATCCGGTTGTAGGAGAGCATGTAGGCCTGCCTGCTTACCTGCCCGTAGATCGTCGCCAGCGCGCCCTTTTCGGCCGCCACCGGGTCGACGCCGCGCGCCATCCGGGCCCCCTTCAGGAGGGCGAGCCTTGACTGCACCTCCAGGCTGTAGGGGTTGACGTGGGCGACCAGGGTGGTCTGGTAGAACTGCGAGAACCGCTGCAGTAACGTAGCTGAAATGGCGATGCCGACGCTCCCGCCGATGTTGCGCAGCAGGCTGTACATGCCGGTGGCGTTTCCCATCTCGACCTTGGGGATGGTGGAGAGGGTGAGGGTGGTGAGCGGCACGAAGGTCATGGCGAGCCCCACTCCCAGTACCACCCTCGGCCAGACGAAGTCGCGGTAGGCGGCGTCGAGGGTGAAGTGCTGCATGATGTACATCGAGGTGGCTCCTATCAAAAGCCCGAGGAACACCACCTTGCGCCCGTCGTAGCGCTGGATCACCGCCCCCACGAAGGGCATGCAGATAAGCGTCGCCACCCCGCCGGGGGCGAGCACCATGCCGGCCATGGTGGCGTTGTAGCCCATGAGCGTCTGCAGGAAAAGCGGAATCAGCATGATGGAACTGTACAGGCAGAAGCCGACGGCGAACATGATCAGGTTGCCGGCGGAGAAGGAGACGTTCTTGAACAGCCGCAAGTTCACGATCGGGTGCGGGTGGGTGAGTTCCACGTAGATGAGAAGCATGAGCGAGATCGCCGAGAGGGCGGAGACGGACAGGATGAAGGGGGAGTTGAACCAGTCGTCCTGCTGCCCCTTGTCGAGCACGATCTGCAGGGCGCCCAGCCCCACGACGAGCAGGGTGAGCCCCCAGTAATCGATGGTCTCCTTCCCCCGCTTCAAATAACTCGGGTCGAAGATGAAAAAACTCGCCATGATCACGGCGATTACCCCGATCGGGATGTTGATGTAGAAGATCCAGCGCCAGCTCATGTTGTCGGTGATCCACCCCCCCAGTGCGGGACCTATGATCGGCCCGAACATGGCGCCGATGCCGAAGATGGCCATGGCCATCCCCTGCTGGTAGGGGGGGAAGGTTTCCATCATGATCGCCTGGCTCATGGGGATGAGGGCACCGCCGGCAGCACCCTGCAGCACGCGGAAGAAGATCAGCATGGCAAGGCTCGGCGCGGCGCCGCACAGGAAAGAGGCGAGGGTGAAGAGGATGATGCAGGTGATCAGGAAGCGCTTGCGGCCGAACATGCGGGCGAGCCAGCCGGTCATGGGAAGCACCACCGCGTTACTCACCAGGTAGGAGGTGAGCACCCAGGTGATCTCGTCGGTGCCGGCGTTGAGGCTCCCCTGCATGTGCGGCAGCGCCACGTTGGCGACCGAGGTGTCGACGATCTCCATGATGGCCGGCAGCATCACGGTGACGGTGATCAGCCACTTGTTGACCTGCTGCTCGCTATTAACCTGCTGCTCGCCGCTTTTCATCGGTGCGGCTACTTGGTGAGGATGGTCGGCACCACGCTCATGCCGACCCGAAGCAGGTGGTTGGGGTCGCTACGCTTGTCGATGGCGATCCTCACCGGGATGCGCTGGATGACCTTTACGTAGTTGCCGGTGGCGTTCTCCGGCGGCAAGAGGGAGAAGGCGGCTCCCGTGCCGGCCATGATGCTTTCCACGCTGCCTGAAAAGGTCTTGCCGGGGTAGCTGTCGACGCTGAATTCCACCTTCTGGCCGGGGCGCACGTCGGTCAGCTGGCTTTCCTTGTAGTTGGCCGTCACCCAGGCGTCTTCCAGGGGAACGATGGCCAAAAGCGCCTGGCCGGGCTGCACGTAGTTGCCCGCCTCCACGGATTTCTTGGTGACGTAGCCGTCGGTGGGCGCGAGGATGCGGGTGTAGGAGAGGTTGAGCGAGGCGGTTTCCAGTTCGCCACGCTTCTGGGCGATGCGCGCATCGCGCGAACTCCGGCCCGCGTTGCCCAAAAGGGCGCGGGCACGGTTCTCCGCCTCCTGCGCCTCCTTGAGCTGCATCTGGGCGACCTTGCGCGCGGTTTCCAGGCGGTCCAGCTGGTCCCGTGGGATCACTTCCTTGGCGAAGAGCGTCTGCCCGCGCTTCAAGTCGAGGTTCGCCTGGTCGAGCCTGGCCAGCGCCGAGCCGACGCCCGCCTTGGCGCTTTCCACCTGGGCTACGTCCCCGGAGGTCTCGTTTTTGGCCATCTCCAGGGAGGCTGCCGCGGTACGGACCTTGGCCTGGTAATCGGAGACGTCGAGTTCGGCCAAGAGGTCGCCCTTGTGCACGAACTGGTTGTCGACAACCGCAACCTTGGTGACGATGGCGGGTATCCTGCTCGCGACCGAGTGGACGTGGGATTCGATGAAGGCGTCGTCGGTTTCGATGTGGGTCTGGCTGTACAGCCACTGTCTGACGCCTATGGCGCAACCGCAGACGACGATGACCCCCAGCACGATCGCGCCGCGTTTCCTCTTGCTCATACCCTTCCTGCCCGCCGTCGGCGTCCCTTCTTCCTGTTCAACGATGCTTTCTGCCATGAAACGTATCTCCGCTGTCTTGCCGGTTGTTGCTTCTAAGCCACTTTTATCCAGCGCCTCGTCTTTAGAGTTCGCCGACCGCCCGCCGCACCCTGGCCCCCGCCACCTGCAGGTCGAAGACGCTCTGGTAGTAATCGGTGCGGGTCTGGGTGAGCAGGGTCTGGGCGTCGACCACCTCGGTGGCGGTGCCGACCTTCTCCTGGTAGCGATCCCTGGTGATCCTCAGGTTTTCCTCCGCCTGGGCGATGGCCTTTTGGGTCACCCGGATCCTTGCTTGCGCCACCTTCAGATCGTTGCGGGCGCCGGCCAGCTCCAGCCGCACCCGCGCCTCCAGGTCGCGCAGCCTCTGTTCGTCGCGGCTGCGTGCCTCGACCGCCTGGCGCACCCTGGCGGTGGTGGCGAAGCCGTCGAAGACGTTGACCTTTAAGCCGAGGGTGCCCGAGTAAATCGCCTGCTCCTTGACTTCGTCGTTCTTGGTGTAGTCCATTGCCAGTCGGGCGAAAAATTCGGGATAGTAGTTCCCCTTCGCCTCTTTGACCGAGTACTCGTCGGCTGCCACCAGGTCCTTTAAGGAGGCGATCTCGCTCCGTCGGGAGAAATCCGCCTGCTGGTTGAGTGCCGCCAGCGCCAGCCCTTCCGGTTCATCGCGCAGATCGCCGCGGAAGTCGTCGGGGGTGCCGATCAGGTAGTTCAACTGCAGCCAGCCGTTTTCCACGCCGTTTTGCTCGCTTAACACCTTCTGCCGGCTGGCCGCCACCCGCACCTCGGCCTGCAGCAGGTCGTTCCTGGTCACCACCCCCTGTTCGTACAGGGCCTGGGCCGTGTTCTGGTGGGCGCTCATCTGCAGCACCTCGTCCCTGGCGGCGGCGACCAGCTTCTCGGATTCGAGAATGCCGTAGTAGGCGCGCACCACCTGCAGGAAGAGATCCTGTTGCGATCCCGCATAGGCGTGGGCCGCTGCGTCGCGCTGTTTCCGGGCGGACCCCACGCGGGCCTTGGTGCGCCCGAAATCGTAGAGGGTCTGGTAGATGGCGAGGTTTGCGTAGGGGAAGTCGGCGTCCTGGGTCTGCGCAATCAGCGGACCGAACTTGGCCGACTGTGGCTCAAGTTGGGCCACGTACCCCCCCTGCACGTCCACCCGGGGGAGGTAGCCGCTTTTCGCCACCTCGACCTGTTCCCGGGCGATGGCCGTGTCAAAGGCAACGACCTTGAGCCCGGTGTTGGCGGCCGAAGCCCGCTCCAGGCATTCCTTGAGGCTCAACGGGCTCATCTCCCGGGCGTTCGCCGGGCCGGCCAGGGCAAGCGCTGCTGCCGCGATCATTATCAGTGTGCGCACGGTACTCTCCGGATTCAGCTGCGGATCTTTTCCAAAAGCGACTTCAGGATCTCGACCTCCTGCTGGTCGAGCTTGGCGATGAAATGCTGCTGGGCTCGGATCGCCAGCGGGGCCAGCACCCCCTCCAGCGACCTCCCTTTTTCGGTCAGGCAGATCCGGTAGGCCCTGCGGTCTTCCGGATGGCTGCGGCGTACCACCAGTCCTTCCTTTTCCAGGCGGTCGATCAGCCCCCCCATGGTGGTGCGGTCTATCTGGCTCTTGGCGGAGAGCTCGGCCTGGGTGACGCCGTCTTCCTGCCAGAGGAAGCCCAAAAGACCGAACTGCTGCGGGGTCAGGTCATATCCCTCGAACTCCTCTTTAAAGATGACGCAGGCGCGCTGGTAGGCTTTCGCCAGCAGAAATCCGACGCTCTTGGAGATGTCGAGATGTGTTGGTTGTGGTTCGCTCATGATGTGTCCCGACCTCCTTGCTCAGCCGCTCATTATGCATATTGTCAGTATGCTGTCAATGTTTCTGAAAGTCCCCCGGAACGGCCTGTTGCCCGGAGCCGATGCCATGACAAAAATCCAATGGAATGTACAGTGCACCTATGTTAGTATCGGGGACCTCGCAGGTCGAATTAGCCACGTTTTTGATTTAAGGAGAGTTAGGTGAAGATACTGCTTCCCGTCGCCGGTAAAGGAACAAGGCTCAGGCCTCATACTCATACCAAGGCCAAATCCCTGGTTCACGTAGCCGGCAAAACCGTGTTGGAACACATCATACAGCGCCTGATCCCGCTCAATGCCACCGAGTATCTCTTCATTACCGACGAGAATGGCGGCCAGATCAAAGAATATATGGACAATTCCTTTCCCTTCCTCAACTGCCGCTATCTGGTGCAGAAGGAAAGAAAGGGACCCGCGCACGCGGTTTCCCTGGCGATGCCGCACATCGAGCCGGGGGACGACCTTTTGATCGTCTTCAACGACACGATCTTCGATGCCGACCTGACCCGCATTCCCGGTTTGTGCGCCGATTGCGACGGCCTCATCTATTCCAAGGAAGTCGAGGATTATCAGCGTTTCGGCGTGAACGTGCTGCGCGACGGTTTCATCGCCGACATGGTGGAAAAGCCGGATACGCTGGTCTCGAAACTGGCGCAGGTGGGACTTTATTACCTGAAGGACGCGGTCTCCTTCATGCGCTACCTGCAAGAGACCATCGACGCCGGCGAGATGGTGAAAGGGGAGTACTACCTCCCCGCGGTGTTCATGCGCATGATCCGGGACGGCCGACTGTTCAGGGCTCCGGAGATCGACGCTTGGCTCGACTGCGGCACCCCCGAAACCCTTTTGCAGACCAACAGCTACCTGTTGCGCGGCCGGCACCACAACCACGGGGTAACGGAGGATTCGGTGCTGATAGAACCGGTGCACATCGAGGAGGGGGCGGTGGTCAAGGGGAGCATCCTGGGCCCGAACGTCTCGGTCGCCGCCGGCAGTATCGTGGAAGCCTGCATCCTGAAAAACACGATCATCAACGGCAACTGTCAGGTCAGCAACATCATCCTCCACGACTCCATTCTGGGGGATTCGGTGCATCTTGCCGGTTCCAACCGCCGCATGAACATCGGCGACCACTCGCTGATCGAGATGAGTGATTGAGGCGAAAGGATGACAGACTAGTTGTTCCGAACGGCAGAGACTAGTTCTTGTACCCCGGCAGGCGGTAGAGCCGCTGATAGAGTTCCATCGCCGTCACCACCTTCTTCACGTACTCCCTCGTTTCCCTGAACGGGATGCTTTCCACGAACTCGTCCTGCGGCAGCCCTGCCAGCCCCTGCTGCCATTTCTTCACGTTCCCCGCTCCCGCGTTGTAGGCCGCTGCGGCCAGCGCCACGTTCTGGTAGCTTGCCAGAAGGTCCCTGATGTGCTTGGCTCCCAGCCGGATGTTGAGTTCCGGCGAGGTCAGCCGCGCCGAGGCTCCCTTGGAGATCGTTTCCGCCGTGGAAGGCATGATCTGCATGAGACCTACCGCCCCCACCGGCGAAAGGGCGCCCGGCGCATAGTTGCTCTCGGTACGCATGATGGCGTAGATCAGGCTCTCCGGCACCTGGCTTGCGGTGGCGTTTTTGGCGACCTCCTCGCTGTAGGCCAGGGGGTAGTTCACCCCCCAGAGCGTCAGATCCTTGTCGGCGGGCTTGAGCCTCTCCTGTTCCAGCGCGTGCAGCGCCCCGTTGTAGTTGTCCATTTCCAGGTAGAGCCTCGCCAGCCCGGCGGGATTTTTCGGCTTCCTGGCCCGGGACAGTTCCCTGGCCGCTTCGTCCACAAGCCCAAGAGAGATCAGCGCCTTCTCCCGCTCGAAACCTGCCGGCATGGGGAGCGAGCCGATCACGCTTTTGGGGAGCGCCGGGAACTGTGCGACGTCGCACCACCTCTTGCAGATCAGCGCGTAGTAGCCGAGCGGGTATTCGCCGGCGAGCTGGGTGAAGAGGCTCTCGGCCCCCTTGCCGTCGCCTGTCGCCAGTAGCGCCTTGGCCTGCCAGTAAAGCGCCTTCTCCCGCAACTCGTCGCGTCCGGCGAGCTTTTTGAGCGCCGCGGCCGCGCCCGTGTAGTCGCGGGACTGGTAGCTCGCCCAGGCCGCTTCCCAGGCGACGTTGGGGTTTCGCGCCGGGTCGGGATACTTGGCGAGAAACAGCCGGAACAACTGCTGCGCCTCGGCCCATTTGCGCTGGTAGCGCTTGAGGTAGGCGGCTTCCAAGAGGGCGTCGTCGGCGATGCCGCTACCTTTGGCCGTTTCCGCGAGCTTCAGGTACATCTGGTACGCCTCGTCCGGCTTGCCGGTGCGCTGCAGGCATTTGGCGAGCCAGAAGTTGGCTTCGTTGGCGCCGGGCGTGCCGGATTTTTTCTGGACCAGGCCGGCCAAAACGCCCTGCGCCTCGCTGAAGCGCTTCGCCTTGAAGAGCGCCTGGCCTGTCTTCAGCCGGACCTTGGCGGCAAACTCGTCACTTTCGCCGGCAAGCTTCAGGTCGAGAAACGCCTGGGCCGCCTGGGCGTTGCGTCCCAGGTCGTAGAGGATGCCCCCCCGCTTCCAAAGCTCCGCGGTTGCGTACGGTTCGGTCTTCACGCCGGCGTTGCGCAGGCGCGCAAGTTCCTCGGCCGCCTTCGAGGCCACCGGGGAGGCGGGGTAGTTGAGCCAGATACCCCTGAGGATGCCGGCCGCCGCCTGCGCGTCCTTCATCTGCTCGCGGGCGAGCGCCGAACCGAGCAGCGCGTTGAGCGCATCGCTTCCCGAGGGGTAGCGCTCGATGAAGGCCGAGTAGCTTTGCAGCGCTTCCTTGTAATAGCCGGCGGCGGCAAGGGTGTCGCCGTAAAGGAGCAGGGCGGGGCGGGCCAGCCGGCTGTCGGGGTATTGTTTCAGGAGCTTGTACAAAGGTTGCAGCGCCTGGTCGTGACGCTTGAGTTTGCAGAGCGCCATTGCCTGGTGGTAGAGGGCGTAATCGGCCAGTAGCGGGTAGCTTTCCGCCGCCTGCGCCAGGCTGGTCGCCGCCTCTTCCCACAGTTCCAGGCGGAAAGCGGACATGCCGACCAGAAACGGTTTCACACCCTTGTCGTTGCTCTTGAGGGCGGCGTCATGGGCACCGCGGAAATCCTTCACCATCATCCGGGCGGCGGCGCCGGCCAGGGCTTCGTCGGGGAGTCTATTGAGGGGCTGCGCGGAAAGCGCGCCTATGGGCAGGGAGGAGGCGAACAGGAAGGTGAGAGCTGCGATCGTGCGGTAAAACATGAAGTCTCCTCGTGGTGATGAGCTGACCTTTAAATGTAACGAACCGGTGTCGAAATGGCAAAGGAAAAACTCGATGGCGATCTTAGGTTGACATTGCACCGGGCGTTTTGCATTATCCGGCTTAGGTAAACGTACTTAAACCGATTCATGAAGGGGAACGGATGAGCAAAGGCGGGAAGGACGCGGTGCTGCGGCTTTTGAAAAACGGCGAGCCGGTACAGTACCGGCAGCTGTTGAAAACGCTGGGGGTGGGCAAGGGGGAGCGCGGTCGCTTCGACGAGCACCTCGACCGGCTGGTGGAGGCGGGCGAGATCGCCAAGCTCCCCGGCCGCGGCTACGTGCTGGCCGGGCGCGATGGTGGCGGCGAAGGCTGCGTGCGCGGCAAACTCTCCCTGCACCGCGACGGCTACGGCTTCCTGCTGCCGGAAGACGGCGGCGACGACGTCTTCATCCCCGCCCGCCACCTAAGCGGCTACCTGAACGGCGACGTGGTGGAGGTGCAACTGGTGCCCGCCCGCCAGGCAGGCAAACGGGAGGGGAGGGTGACCGCGCTCGTCCAGCGGGGGGTTACCCGGGTGGTCGGCCGCTTCCAGGCGACCGGCAAGGGCGGGCGGGTGGTCCCCGACGACCCGCGCCTGGGCCGGGACCTGTTCGTCGCCCCCGGCGACGCCGGAAACGCCAAGGACGGCCAGGTGGTCACCGCCACCATCACCTCCTATCCGACCGCCACCCGCAGCCTGGAAGGGGTGATAACCGAGGTGCTCGGCAATGCCGGGGATCCCGAGGTCGAGGTTTTGACCGTCATCAAGAAGTTCGACCTGCCGCACGTCTTCAGCGCCGAGGTCATGGCCGAGGCCGAAAGGGAGCCTACGCTTGTCAGCGAGGAGGCGCTTGCCGGCCGGGTCGACCTGCGCGGCCGCACCACCGTCACCATCGACGGCGAGACCGCCCGCGACTTCGACGACGCCGTTTCGGTTGCCCGCGAAGGGGACTCGATCAGGCTCTGGGTCTCCATCGCCGACGTCTCCCACTACGTAAAAGAAGGGTCCCGGCTCGACCAGGAGGCCTACCTGCGCGGCACCTCGGTCTATTTCCCGGACCGCTGCATCCCCATGCTCCCCGAGCAGCTCTCCAACGGCATCTGCTCCTTAAACCCCCAGGTCGACCGGCTCACCATGACCGCGGAGATGCTTTTCGACCCCGACGGCAACATGAGCGACGCCAAGTTCTACCCAAGCGTGATCAAGAGCGCCGCCCGGCTTACCTACACGCTGGTCAGACGCATCCTGGTGGACAAGGAGCCTCTGGCCTTGGCCGACAACGGCTGGCTTGTTCCCGAGCTTTCCGTGATGGAGGAGCTCTGCGCGCGGCTGAACGCCAAGCGCAAAGGGCGCGGCAGCATCGACTTCGACCTCCCCGAGCCGCAGATCGTGCTCGACCTGCAGGGGGAAACCACCGCCATCGTCCGCGCCGAGCGCAACCTGGCCCACCGCATCGTCGAGGAATTCATGCTGGCCGCCAACGAGGCGGTGGCGAGCTTCCTGGAGGGTACGCCGGTCCCCTCGCTCTACCGGGTGCACGAAAACCCCGACCCGCTGAAACTCAAGGATCTCTCCGAGTTCGTCTTCAGCTTCGGCTACCAGCTCGCGCTGGTGGAAGACAAACTCGCTCCCGCCGAACTGCAGCGCCTTTTGAAGGAAGTGGAGGGGAAGCCCGAGGAGCGGCTGATCAACGAGGTGCTTTTGCGCTGCATGAAGCAGGCGCGCTACAGCGCCGAGAACCTGGGGCACTTCGGCCTGGCCGCCTCCTCCTACACCCATTTCACCTCGCCCATCCGCCGCTACCCCGACCTGGTGGTGCACCGCATCCTCAGAAGGGTCATCGCCGGGCGCATGAAGGAGGCCGACAAGGACCGGCTCGCCGAGAAGCTGCCGGAGACGGCCCAGCACACCAGCCGCCGCGAGCGCATCGCCATGGAAGCCGAGCGGGAGATGGTGGACCTGAAGAAGATGCAGTTCATGCGCGACAAGATCGGCGAGGAGTACGAGGGGTTCATCACCGGGGTGGCCCAGTTCGGCCTGTTCATCGAGCTGATCGATCTGTTCGTCGAGGGGATGGTGCCGGTCGCCACGCTCCCCAGCGACTATTACGCGTACCTGGAGAAGAGCCATGCCCTGGTGGGCGAGCGCAGCCGGGTCATGTACCGGATCGCCGACAAGGTGAAGGTGCAGGTGGCCGGGGTCAACGAGGCCCGCAAGCAGGTGGAGTTCGCCCTTTTGGGCACACTCGAGAAGCGTCCCATCGCCGAACAGCGGGTGGGCGAGGCTTACGCCAAGGTCCCCGTCAAGGGGAAACGTCCCAAGGCCAGGCGCCGTTGAAAGCTGTTGCGCCCCGTTCGGGCGCTGTGTTATAAAAATTCTTTGAGCTTGAGCCCCCTCTTTCCTTAGGAGAATTCGCAGCCATGGCTGAAGAGAAGGTCCTGCCGTTCCTGGAGCACCTGGTAGAACTCCGCAAGCGCCTCATTGTCAGCGTGATCGCCATCGTCATCGGCATGGGGGTGGCTTGGAACTTCTCCAACGACATTCTGACCTTCGTACAGAAGCCTTTGACCGGCAAGACGTACCTCACGGAGATCAAGAAGCAGTTCTACGGGGAGCTGAAGAAGCGCTACCCGGAAGCCACGGCGCGTTATAAGCTGGGGGAGGAGCAGGCCGCGCCGGAAAAACCGCGGATGCTCAACTACAGCGCGCCGCTTGAGCCGTTTTTCATCCAGTGCAAGATCTCCATGCTGGCGGGACTGATCCTCGTTTTGCCGGTGGTCTTCCACCAGTTCTGGCTGTTCGTCGCGCCGGGACTCACCTTTAAGGAGCGGCGGCTGGTGGTGCCGTTCGTCACCGCCGCCTCCTTGAGCTTCGTCACCGGCGCCCTCTTCTTTTTGATCATCATCTGGCCGGTGATCATCAACTTTTCGCTCTCCTACGAGGCGGTCGGGCTGCAGAGCTGGTTCAACATCTCCGCCTACGTCAACTTCTGCCTGCGGCTGATCCTCGTTTTCGGGCTGATCTTCGAGCTGCCGGTCCTGTCGCTGCTTCTGGCCCGCTTCGGCCTCGTCAACTACCGCATGCTCGCCACCCGCCGCAAGTACGCGCTTTTGGCCAGCGCCATCGTCGCCGCCTTCCACGCCGACCTGGTCACCATGTTCGTGATCATGATCCCGCTCTACCTCATGTACGAGATCAGCATCTGGGTGGCACTGGTGTTCGGCAAGAAGAAGCCGGCGGTGGCACAGGGCACCGTGTAACGATTTTGCAGTTCCTCCCTCTCCCTTGGCGGGAGAGGGCCGGGGTGAGGGGGAAGCTGCCAGCGGAGTCGTGAATGGCGCCTTCCCCCTCACCCTGTCCCTCCCCCGCCAGGGGGGAGGGGACGCTAATGGCTGGACATCATTCGCTATCGAGGCTTACCGGTAAAGATATGGTCGTTTTTGAAGAAATCTCGCAAATAACCGAAAAACTGCGCCATCCGGCGGTCACCATCGGCAACTTCGACGGCGTGCACCTGGGGCATCGCGAGATCTTTCGCCGGGTGACGGAAAAGGCGAGGGAGCAGGGGGGCGTGTCGCTGGTGATCACCTTCGCGCCGCACCCGCTGCAGGTGGTTTCCCCCGGCACCGGGGTCAAGCTGATCACCAACCGCAAGGAGCGCCGCGCGCTGATCGAGGCGGCGGGCATAGACTACCTGCTGGAAATCCCCTTCGACTGGAGTTTCGCCTCCATCTCCGCCCGGCAGTTCGTGGAACAGATCCTCGTCGACGCGATCGGCATCGAGTCCCTGGTGATCGGTTACGACTACGCCTTCGGCCGCGGCAGGGAAGGAAACACCGAGCTTTTGCGCCAGTTCGGGGACAGGCTCGGCTTTAAGGTCGAGGTGCTGAAACCCGTCGCCAACGACGCCACCGTCTACAGTTCCACCGCGGTGCGCAACATGGTGATCGACGGCAACGTGAAAGACGTCGTCTCCGTGCTGGGACGCCACTATTCGCTCACCGGCACGGTGGTGCTCGGGCACCAGCGCGGCCGCGGGTTAGGCTTTCCCACCGCCAACATCGACACCGACAAGGACCTGCTCCCCTCCGCGGGCGTCTACGCGGTCAAGGTGCGGGTCGGGACTGCGTTCTACGACGGCGCCTGCAACATCGGCACCAACCCCACCTTCAAGAACGACCGGCTTTCGCTGGAGGTCTTCCTCTTCGAGTTCGCAGGCGACCTCTATGGAGAGGAACTGACCCTGTTCTTCATCGACAGGCTGCGCGGCGAGATGCGTTTTCCCGGTCCCGAGGCGCTCAAGGAGGCGATCGCCGCCGACGTGGCGCGCTGCCGGGAGATCCTGGCGCGCGAACGGTCAAATCCGGAGTGGCAGTAAAAGGAGCCAGCTTGGCCAACAAAAGACCGGACATGAAGCTCTGGCTCGGCATCGCCGTCAGCGCTTTTTTTCTCTTCCTGCTCTTCAGGAAGATCGATTTTCACAAGATGGCGGCCGCCTTTGCGGCCATGGACTGGCGCTACCTGGCGCCGGCGCTGCTTCTCACCTTCGTGAGCTACTGGCTGCGCGCCCTGCGCTGGAAGTACCTGTTGCTGCCGATCAAGAAGACCCGCATGGGAAACCTCTTCCCCTCGACCCTGATCGGCTACATGGCCAACAACCTCCTCCCCGCCCGGCTGGGGGAGTTCGTGCGCGCCTATTCGCTGGCCCGGAAGGAGGGGATCGGCGTCAGCGCCGTCTTCGCCTCGCTGGTGGTGGATCGCCTCTGTGACGGCTTCACCATACTTTTGGTGCTTTTGGTCACCTTTTTCACCATCGTGCTTCCCCCCGGGATGGAGTCGGTCCAGCACGGGCTGGTCACCGGCGGCTACCTTACCTTCGCCCTCTATCTGGCGGTGATAGGCTTTCTCGTGCTCTTGAAAAGCCGCACCGACTGGACGCTCAACCTCTTCAGCCGGCTGGTCTCCCCCGTGTCCAAGCTCATGGCGGCCCGCGGCGCCGGACTGCTCCGCTCCTTCATCTCGGGGATCAGGCTTCCCCAAGGGGTGAGCGGCCTGGCCTGTGTGGCACTCAGCTCGCTTTGCATCTGGGCAACCGCCATCTGGCCGGTGGACCTGGTGCTCCGTTCCTTCGGCACCGCGCTCCCCGTCACCGCCTCCATGTTCATCATGGTTTTTCTGGTCTTTGCCGTCATGGTGCCTGCGGCGCCAGGTTTCGTGGGCACCTACCATTTCGCCTGCGTCACCGCCCTGTCCGCCTTCCGCATCGGCAGCGAAAGGGCGCTCTCGATCGCCATCGTCATCCACGGCTTGAGCTTCTTCCCGGTGATCGTCGCAGGTCTCTTCTGCCTCTGGCGTGACAAGGGCTCGCTCAAGAAACTCTCCGATCCGACCGACCCCGCCTCGGCGGAATCAACCCAGACAGGAGCCGCCGCGTGAACCGTACCGGACTTGTCGCCAGGCTCGAACCCTGCGCCTTGTTGAGCTTTCTCATCCCGCTGTTCGTCTATCTGCTGACGCTCGCGCCGACGGTAACCTTTTTCGATTCCGGCGAGTTCCTGACGGCGGTCGCCTCGCTCGGTACCGCCCATTCGCCGGGCTACCCGCTCTTCGTCGACTACGCAAAGCCGTTCACCTTCTTGCCCTTAGGCAGCATCGCCTTCCGGGTGAACCTGGCCACCGCCATCTCGGCGGCGCTTTCCTGCTACGGCGTTTATCTCGTGTGCGCCTGGCTCCTGAAGGACGAGGAGTTGCCGGGAAACCCGCGTTTCACGCAGATCGCCAGGCGCCTGGTGCCGCTTTGCGCAGCACTTGCCTTCGCCGGCACGCCGAGGCTCTGGCTGCAGTCCAACCACGACAAGCCGTACCCGCTGCTTTCCTTTCTCTGCGCCATCGTCTTCTACCTGATGCTCCGCTGGCGGGAGAGCTACCAGGCCGGGGAGGAGCGGCCGGGCTACGTCTACCTCGGCGCCTTCCTCTGCGGCCTGGGGACCGGCGCGCACCAGATCGTGGTGCTTTTGATCCCGGTCTACTGCTTCCTCCTGGTTGCCACCGAACGCCGGGTGCTGCTCCGGGTAAAGGAGTTCCTGATCGCCTTCGCCTTCGGGCTCTTGGGTTTCGCCATCCAACTGCATCTGATCGTGCGTGCGCTACGCAAACCGCTGCTCAACTGGGGCGACTCCAGGAACCTGAGCCAGTTTTTGTGGAACCTGCTCCGCAAGGGGTATCCGGTGGACAAGCCGGTGCGCGATCTGCAGCTCCTCTGGGCACAGGTCAACGCCTTCAACGTCCCCCGCGAGTTCACCGTGGCGGGGCTAGTGCTTTTGCTGGCAGGGCTCCTTGCCTTTGTCTTCGGCAAGAAGCGCTACCTGGTCTTCGCCTACCTGATCGCGGTCCTTTCCTTCCTGGTGGTCGTGGCGGGCTACTTCGACACCCCGGGCGAAATGATTTTCCTGACCGAGGAGTTCTTCACGCCGCTCTACCTTTTGAGCGCCGTCTTCATCGGTGTCGGCCTCTTCGTGGTGCTGCGCGAACTCCTCAAATGGCTGCCGCAAGTAACCGCGGGGGCGGGCAGGCCCGCCTTCGCCCTGCTGGCGCTCCTGTTTGTCTTCCCGGCCACGGTCTTAGCGCTGCACTACCGGGAAAACGACCAGCACGAAAACTACATCGCCTTCGATTATGCGGAAAACACGCTCCGCTCGCTGCCGCAGGGGGCGGTGATGTACACCTGGGGCGATTCCGGCGCCTTTCCGCTCTGGTATCTGCAGGGGGTGGAGCGGATGCGCGAGGACCTGGTGCTCCCGCATACCCCGCACCTGGTCTTCGACTGGTACCTGGACACCATGCCGCAGATTTTTGCGGGCAGCCGGATCCGCAGCCTGTCTCCCGAGCAGTTCAGCGCCGAGAACGCGCTTTTGGTCTCCATCTCGGAACAGTACCCGCTCAGGCCGGTCTACGTCGACTTCTCCACCCGCTACTCGGTGCAGTTAAACGGTTTTCAGCCGCACCAGCGCGGCATCGTCTACCGCATGGAGCGGGCCGGCACGCCGCTTACCATCCCCGATCCCGACGTCTGGCCGCTCTACACGCTGCGCGGCATCGTCGACCAGGGGGAGATGTTCTTCCGGGACCTCGACACCGGCAAGGCGATCCTCATCTACGCCTCGGCGCTGGGCGAGTCGGGCGAGACGCTGTTCAAGATGGGGCAGACCGACGCGGGCCTTGCCAGCGCGAATCTCGCGGTGCGCATCTCGCCGGAGCTTGCCCCGCAGATGAACCAGCTCTTGAACAGCTACGGGATAAAGCCGGGCAAGTGATCGGGCTAGCATGGAGAACAAATGACCAGTAAGGACACGCGCACGCCGCCCCCCGCCGTCTCCGGCGCCACCCGGGTCGTGGGGATCATCGGCTCCCCGGTCAGGCACTCGCGCTCGCCGGTGATGCACAACGCCGCCTTCGCCGCCCTGGGGCTCGACTGGATCTACGTCCCGTTCCCGGTCGCGCCCGAGGGGCTTCCTGCCGCCGTGGCCGGTCTGAAGGTGCTGGGAGTGGCCGGCTTCAACGTCACCATCCCCCACAAGGTGGCCATCATGGAGCTTCTGGACCGCATCGCGCCGGAGGCCGAACTGATCGGGGCGGTAAACACGGTCCTCAACCGGAACGGCGTGCTGACCGGCTACAACACGGACGGCATCGGCCTGCTGGCGGCGCTGGCCCGAAAGCTCGGCTTCGTCCCCGGGGGGAAATCGGTGCTGGTCCTGGGCGCCGGCGGCGCCGCCCGCAGCGCGGTCGCCTCGCTGCTGGTCGCGGGGGCCACCCGCGTGGAACTGGTCAACCGAACGGCCGACAAGGCCAGTGAGCTGGTGAGGCTTCTGGCGCCGCATGCCGCGGGGTGCCGTCTTGCCGGCCGGGAGCTCGCCCTCCTCGCCGACCGGGAGTTCCTGCGCGAATTCGACCTCATCGTCAACACCTCCTCGGTCGGCATGGCGGGCGACGCCTTCGAGGGACTCGAACTTTCCGGCCTCAGGCCGGGGCTTGCCGTCTACGACATGGTCTACGCGCCCCCGGTGACGCCGCTTCTGGCGCAGGCGGAAAGGCTCGGCATCCCCGCCGCCAACGGCCTGGGGATGCTGGTTGCCCAGGGGGAGGCGGCCTTCGCCGTCTGGACGGGAGTGAAGCCGCCGGCCGGCTGCATGGAGCGGGCGCTCTCCTTATAAGGTAAACCTTGACAATGGCGGGGATTATCTAATACCATTCAGCAGTTACCGGCCACCCCTTGAGGTTTTTATGCACCTAAGCAGACTCGGCGAGCTTCTGGTCAGCAACAGCCTGATCACCAAAGAGCAACTGGCTAAGGCCTTGGCCGAGCAGAAGGCGGGCGGCGGGCAGCCGCGCCTGGGCACCATCCTGATCCGCGACAACCTGATCAGCGAGGCGGACCTCACCTCTTTTCTCTCCAAGCAGTACGGCGTACCGACCATCAACTTGACCGATTACGACGTCGATCCCTCGGTGGTGAAGGTCATCCCGATGGACGTGGCCAACAAGTACCAGATCGTGCCGGTGAACCGCGCGGGCTCCACGCTGATCATCGCCATGAGCGATCCCTCCAACATCTTCGCCATCGACGACATCAAGTTCATGACCGGCTACAACGTCGAGGTGGTGGTGGTGGCGGAGAGCGCCATCAAGGCCGCCATCGACAAGCTCTACGACCAGTCCGCCTCTTTAGCCGACGTGATGGGCGACCTGGACATGGCCGACTTCGAGGTGGTCTCCGAAGAGGAGGAGATCGACGTCGGCTCGCTGGAACGCGCCACCGAAGACGCGCCGGTGGTAAAGCTTGTGAACCTGATCTTAACCGACGCCATCAAGAAGAAGGCGAGCGACATCCACATCGAGCCGTACGAGAAGTTCTTCCGGGTCCGCTACCGGATCGACGGCGTGCTCTACGAGGTGATGAAGCCGCCTTTGAAGCTGAAAAACGCCATCACCTCGCGCATCAAGATCATGAGCGAGCTGGACATCGCCGAAAGGCGCCTGCCGCAGGACGGCCGCATCAAGATCAAGCTGGGCGGCGGCAAGGACATGGACTACCGCGTCTCGGTGCTCCCCACGCTCTTCGGCGAGAAGATCGTCATGCGTCTATTGGACAAGTCCAACCTGCAGCTCGACATGACCAAGCTGGGCTACGAACCGGACGCCCTGGAGCATTTCAAGCGCGAGATCCACAAGCCCTTCGGCATGGTGCTGGTCACCGGGCCCACCGGTTCCGGCAAGACCGTGTCGCTTTATTCGGCGCTCTCCGAGCTGAACAAGACCACCGAGAACATCTGTACCGCCGAAGACCCCGTCGAGTTCAACTTCGCCGGCATCAACCAGGTGCAGATGCACGAGGACATTGGCCTTAACTTCGCAGCGGCGCTCCGCTCGTTCTTGCGGCAGGACCCGGACATCATCATGATCGGCGAGATCCGCGACTTCGAGACCGCCGAGATCGGCGTCAAGGCGGCGCTCACCGGCCACATGGTGCTCTCCACGCTGCACACCAACGACGCCCCCTCGACCATCAACCGTCTTTTGAACATGGGGATCGAGCCGTTTCTGGTGGCCTCGGCGGTGAACCTGATCACGGCGCAAAGGCTTGCGCGGCGCATCTGCTCGGAATGCAAGGAAGCCGAGGAAATCCCGCTGCCGGCGCTCGTCGCGGCGGGCGTTTCCCCCGAGGATGCCCCCAACGTGGTCTGCTACCGCGGCGTCGGCTGCTCCAAGTGCAACGGCACCGGTTACAAGGGGCGGGTCGGTTTCTACCAGGTCATGCCGATGCTGGAGCCGATCCGCGAGCTGGTGCTAAACGGCGCCAACACGGCCGACATCAAGCGGGAGACGATGCGCCTGGGGATCAAGACCATGCGCCAATCGGGACTTACCAAGATGGCCGAAGGGGTGACCTCCTTCGAGGAAGTGCTCAGGGTCACGGTGACGGACGAGTAAAGCGAGGTATCTATCTTGAACTTTCATCAACTGCTGAAGGAACTGGTGGAGCGCGGGGGATCCGACCTGCACATCACCATCAACTCTCCGCCGCAGATCCGCGTCGACGGGCACCTGGTGCCGTTGGAGCTCCCGGTGCTCTCCGGCGCCGACACGAAGCAGCTCTGCTACAGCATCCTCACCGAACAGCAAAAGCACAAGTTCGAAGAGGAAAGCGAACTGGACCTCTCTTTCGGCGTCAAGGGGCTGTCGCGCTTCAGGGGGAACGTCTTCATGCAGCGCGGCGCCGTCGCCGGGGTGTTCCGCGTCATCCCCTACAAGATCCTCACCTTCGAGGAACTGGGACTTCCCCCGGTGGTGAAGGCGCTTGCCGAGAAGCCGCGCGGCCTGGTCCTGGTCACCGGGCCCACCGGTTCCGGCAAGTCCACCACGCTCGCCTCGATCATCGACCGGATCAACATGGACCGCCACGACCACATCGTCACCGTCGAGGACCCGATCGAGTACCTGCATCCGCACAAGGGGTGCCTGGTGAACCAGCGCGAGGTAGGTGCCGACACCAAGAGCTTCAAGCACGCGCTCAAGTACGTGCTGCGCCAGGACCCGGACGTGGTGCTGATCGGCGAGCTGCGCGACCTGGAGACCATCGAGGCGGCGCTGACCCTGGCCGAGACCGGCCACCTCTGTTTCGCCACCCTGCACACCAACTCCTGCGCCCAGACCATCAACAGGATCATCGACGTCTTCCCTCCCTACCAGCAGACCCAGGTGAGGACCCAGCTCTCCTTCGTCTTGGAAGGGGTGCTCTCCCAGACGCTGATCCCCAAGCTGACCGGCAAGGGGAGGGCGCTGGCACTGGAGGTGATGGTGCCCAACCCGGCGATCAGGAACCTGATCCGCGAGGACAAGGTGCACCAGATCTATTCGCAGATGCAGGTAGGCCAGGATAAGTTCGGCATGCAGACCATGAACCAGTGCCTGATGGGCCTGGTGCAGAGGCGGATCATCAGCGTCGAGGACGCGCTCGGCCGCTCGCCCGAGCCCGACGAGTTCAAGCAGATGCTCGCCCCCGGCGGTACCGCCCAAAGACGCCCCCCCGGACGTTGATCGTCAGATTGCTTTTTGCCTTTAGTCGCTGACGCTGCTTTTAAAATGTTGTAGAGTATTCCGGTTCACGCACGAACGCACACCCCCGAGCCGCAAAGGAGCAACACCATGCCTAAATTCAGTTGGGAAGCCAGGAGCAAGGGCGGGAGCGTCCAGAAGGGCGTGATGGAAGCCGCGAACACCTCCATGGTCGAGGCCCAGCTCAAGAAATACGGTTTTACCGGCATCGCCATCAAGGAGCAGGGCAAGGGCTTCAGCATGGAGCTCAAGTTCCCCGGCGGCGGCTCCAAGAAGATCGACACCAAGGACCTCGTGGTCTTCACCCGGCAGTTCGCCACCATGATCGATTCCGGCCTGCCGCTCGTGCAATGCCTGGACATCCTCTCCAGCCAGCAGGAAAACAAGACCTTCAAGGAGATCCTGGTTAACGTCAAGGAGAGCGTGGAGAGCGGTTCCACCTTCGCCGACGCACTCGCCAAGCACCCCAAGGCCTTCGACCAGCTGTACGTGAACCTGGTGGCCGCAGGCGAGGTCGGCGGTATCCTCGACACCATCCTGGGAAGGCTTGCCGCCTACATCGAAAAGGCGATGAAGCTCAAGAAACAGGTGAAGGGCGCCATGGTCTACCCGCTGACCATCATGTCCATCGCCGTGGTGGTGGTGGGCGTAATCCTGGTGTTCGTCATCCCGACCTTCGCCAAGATGTTCGCCGACTTCGGCGGAGAACTCCCGGGGCCGACCAAACTGGTCATCGCCCTCTCGCACTTCGTCACCAGGTACATCCTGGTGATGATCGCCGGCGTCTTCGCGCTCAAGTGGGCCTTCGGCAAGTACTACAATACCCCGGCCGGCAGGAAGAAGGTCGACCGGTTCGCGCTCAAGCTGCCGGTGGTGGGTCCCCTGGTCAGAAAGGTCGCCGTCGCCAAGTTCACCCGCACCCTGGGCACCATGATCAGCTCCGGCGTGCCGATCATGGACGGCCTGGAGATCGTGGCCAAGACCGCCGGCAACAAGGTGGTCGAGGAGGCGATCTACAAGGTCCGCCAGTCGATCTCAGAAGGGAAGACCATCGCCGAGCCTTTGGGCGAATCGGGCGTTTTCCCCGCCATGGTGGTTTCCATGATCTCGGTCGGCGAGGCGACCGGCGCCATGGACACCATGCTCAACAAGATCGCCGATTTTTACGACGACGAAGTGGACGACGCGGTGGGTGCGCTCACCTCGATGATGGAGCCGTTGCTGATGGTGTTCCTGGGGACTACGGTCGGCGGGCTGGTCATCGCCATGTACCTGCCGATCTTCAAGCTGGCGAGCACGGTCGGCGGTTAGCCGCATGCTGGACGAGAAGAGGATCGGCTTGTTCATCCTGCTCAGGGTGCTGGTGGTCACCGGCTTTCTGGCGGCGGTGGCCGTTTTCGGGCTGCAGTCGGAGGAACTGCTGGTCGACGGCGTGCTCACCGTGCTGGCCCGCCTGGTGCTTGCCACCTACCTCTTTTCGCTCGGTTCCTTTCTGGTGCTCAGGTTCCATGCGCTGCAGATCCGCACCGTGACCTACGCCCAGATCGTCTGGGACCTGATCCTCGTCACCACGCTGATCCTGGTGACCGGCGGCGTCAATTCACCCTACGTCTTTCTCTACTTCCTCTCCATCATCAGCGCCAGCGTCCTTTTGGCCCGCTCCGAGGCGTACTACACCGCCTCGCTCTGCGTCATCCTCTACGGTGCGATCCTCGACTTCCAGTTCTACGGCAAGCTCTCGATCCTCGGCTTAAGCGCCCAGCCGGCGCAGCAGTTCGGCGCCGGTTATCTGCTCTACCTGATCTGCCTGTACTCCGCGGCCTTCTATCTGGCCGCCTTCCTGGCCGGCAGCCTCGCCGAGCGGGCGAGAGTCTCGGAGAGCGCCCTGCAGGAGAAGGCGATCGATTTCGCCGAACTGGAGCGGCTGAACGGTTCCATCGTCTCCAGCATCGACTCCGGACTGGTCACCGTGAACTCTGCCGGCCGCGTCCGGGTCTTCAACCCGTTCGCCGAGGAGTTGACCGGCATCTCCCAGACCGATGCCTACGACCGGGAGCTCGGCGAGGTGCTCCCCGGTCTGGCGCCCTATCGGGACGCCATCTTCGGCGTCACCCGGGGAGAGTTCGAGCACCAAAGAAAAGACGGCCAGCAGATGCTTCTGTCCTTCAAGACCGTGCCCTTGACCGGCTGCGAAGGCGAGACGGTAGGGGCCCTGCTCGACCTGCACGATCTCACCAAGCTCAAACGCATGGCCGTGGAACTGCAGAGGGCCGACAGCCTGGCGGCAGTGGGGGAACTGTCCGCCCGCATGGCCCACGAGATCCGCAATCCCCTGGCAACCATCAGCGGGTCGGTGCAGCTCGTTTCCCAGCGGGAGTGGACCGACGAGAGAGACCAGCGGCTTTTTTCCATCATCATCAGGGAGACCGACCGTCTGGACGGGCTCTTGCGCGATTTCCTCAACTACGCCAAGCCGACGGCTCCCAACAAGGTGCAGTTGAACCTGCGGCGCATCGTCACCGATCTTTGCGCGCTCTTGGGCGTGGACGAGCGCTTGAAGCAGGTGCGGATCGAAAACCGGGTGCCGGAAGGACTGGTGGTGGTGTTCGACAAGGACCAGTGCACGCAGGTGTTCTGGAACCTTTTGGTGAACGGCGCCGAGGCCATCGGCGGCGACGGCCGCATCGTCATCGAGGCCGAGGACTTTTCGGTAGGCATCGGCGGGGAGCGGCAGGTCCGCATCAGCGTGCGGGACGACGGTTGCGGTATGAACGAAGTCGAGGTGAAACAGGTTTTCGAACCCTTCTTCACCACTAAAAAGGGGGGGACCGGGCTTGGCCTGGCTACCGTCTACCGCATAGTGCAGAGTCATGCCGGCCGCATCATGGTGCACAGCGTGCGGGGGGAGGGGACCACGGTCACCTTGTATCTTCCGTCATAGAAAAAAGCAAAAGCCAAACCGGCACACGGATTTTACGGATTGAACGGATAAAAACAGATCAGGCAAAATCGTTAACGCAAAGTCGCAAGGGCGCGAAGGCGCAATGAAAAACTAGGGGTAGAGACTTTAAGCCTTCCCTTCTCTTTGCGTCTTCGCGCCTCTGCGGCTTTGCGTTAGGTTTATCTGCCTTTATCCGTCCAATCCGTTCGATCCGTGTGCCAAGGTTTAAAAGGATTCAAATGCCCATCAATATTCTGGTTGTCGACGACGAACTGAGCATGCGGGAATTTCTCGCCATCCTTTTGGAAGGGGAGGGGTACCGCGTCGAGCAGGCGGAGAGCGCCGAGGAGGCGCTTTGCTGCATGGACCGTGCGAGCTATCAGCTGGTGATCTCCGACGTCAGCATGCGCGGCCTGAACGGGATAGAACTCCTCGCCACGATCAAAAATACGGCGCCCGAAACGGCCGTGCTCCTGATCACCGCCTTCACCACCGCCGAACAGGCGGTCGAGGCGATGAAGCTCGGCGCCTACGATTACATCGCCAAGCCGTTCAAGGTGGAAGAGGTGAAGGTCCTGGTCCGCAAGGCCCTGGAGAAGCGGAGCCTGGTGGAGGAGAACCGGCGCCTGAAGGCCGAAGTGATGGAACGCTTCAGCTTCTCCGGGCTGGTGGGCAAGAGCAAGCAGATGCGCGAGGTCTACGACCTGATCGGCAAGGTCGCCGAGAGCACGGCGAACGTGCTTATTACCGGGGAAAGCGGCACCGGCAAGGAGCTTGCCGCCAAGGCCATCCACTACAACGGCCGGCGCCGTCATGCCCCCTTCGTGGCGGTGAACTGCGGCGCCATCCCCGACACGCTCATCGAAAGCGAGCTCTTCGGCCACACCAAGGGGTCCTTCACCGGCGCCGTTTCCGACCGGCCGGGTCTCTTCGAGCAGGCGGAAGGGGGGACGCTCTTTCTGGACGAGATCGGCGAGGTGCCGCTATTGTTGCAGGCCAAGCTGTTGCGGGTGCTGCAGGAGCGTGAATTCCGACGCGTCGGAGGCGCCGCCCCGCTCAAGGCCGACGTGCGCATCGTCGCCGCCTCCAACCGCAACCTGGATGAGCAGGTGCGGGAAGGTACCTTCCGCGAGGACCTCTACTACCGCCTAAACGTGGTGCAGATCCACATGCCGGCCTTGAGGGAGCGGAGCGAGGATCTTCCCTCCCTGGTCGAGCACTTCTACAAAAAATACGCCCTCTGTTGCGCTGCCGGAGACTTCGTCACCCCCGATGCCATGAAGGCGCTGTTCAACTACCCGTTTCCCGGGAACGTGCGCGAGCTGGAAAACGTGGTCGAGCGCTGCGTGGTGCTGGGGAGCAGCGTCATCACCGTC
>Ga0209415_10000554_pt1 | contig 69818 bp, 63 predicted proteins | sample PeaSoiSIISIP2007_FD_187696 | JGI IMG/M metagenome (GOLD analysis project Ga0209415, IMG submission 187696) | Peat soil microbial communities from Weissenstadt, Germany - SII-SIP-2007 (SPAdes) (version 2) | ecosystem: Environmental > Terrestrial > Soil > Wetlands > Peat | place: Germany...
CAGATCTCGGCGAACAACTTCGCGACGATCCTGTCGATCGACGTCGGCACCGGCACGACCGGAGCGTTCGCCGGGCTGGCGGCGGACACGACGTACTACCTGCGCGTCGAGGCGCTCGGTCTCGACGGCGCGACGCCGTTCGCGGTCGCCGCGGCGAGCGCGACGACGGCCGCGCCGCCGACGGGCGCGGTCTCCGCGGCGCTCGGGGTCTCGTCGGCGACGCTCGTCTGGTCCGCCAACGGCGACTCCGCGGGCACGATCTTCGACGCGCAGATCTCCACCGACAACTTCGCCACGCTCGTGCAGTCCAGCTTCACGGTCAACACGATCTCGACGTTCACGGCGCTCCAGGCGAACACGACCTACTTCCTGCGCGTGGGCGCGGAGCTCTGGGACGGCAGCCTGACCGCCTTCAGCGTCGCGTCCGCGACGGCCACGCCCGCCGCCCCGCCGGTCTCCCTGCCGCTGGTCGCGGTCGGCTCGGGCTCGGTCGTCGCGGCCTGGGGCGCGGACGGCAACGCGCCCGCGACCGTCTACGACGCGCGCGTCTCGACGAACGGCTTCGTCACCTACAACTTCGACGTCGTGATCGCCGCGACACAGGCGGGCTTCGGCGGCCTGCTCCCGAACACGCCGTATCAGCTCGAGGTGCGCGCGCTCGGCGTCGACGGCCCGACGCCCTTCGTCGCCCTGCCCTCGACGACCACGCTCCTGCTCCCGCCCGGGCCCGCCGTCCCGCCGTTCCCGGCGGTCGGCGTGTCGAGCGTGACGCTCGCCTGGGCCTCGGGCGGAAACCCGCCGGGCACGACTTACCGCGCGCAGATCTCCACCGACAACTTCGCGACGGTCGTGATCGGCTCGGACACGGCGAACCTGTCGGCCGTCTTCGGGACCGGCGGGGCGGGCCCGAACCTGCCGGTCAACGAGCTCTACGAGGCGCGCGTGTTCACGTTCAACGGCTCGAGCGTCAGCGCGTTCCTGCCGATCGGCTCGACGTCGACGCTCGCGATGCCGCCGCTGAGCACGACGCTCGTCGCGGTCACGTCGCAGACCGTGAGCCTCGCCTGGCTCGCGAACGGCGACCCGGTGCCGGGCACGAACTACCTGCTCCAGTACTCCGCGTCGCCGGCGTTCGCGGCGCCGACGACTCTGCTCTTCTCGACGAACGCCGCGCTCGTCCCGAGCCTGGCGATGGGAGCGACCTACTACTTCCGCGTCGAGGCGGTCAGCGACGCGGGCGCCGCGACGACCTTCGACGCGGCCGTCTCGACGACGACTCTCCCGCCCGCGCCGACCCAGCCGGGCCGCCCCGCGCCGACGACGCTCGGGCTTTCGTCGATCACCTGGACCTGGTCGGCCGCGTCCTTCGCGACGTCGTACCGGCTCTACTCGGACACCGGCGCGACGACCCTGATCAACGTCCAGTCGAGCGCGACCTTCGTGGAGACCGCGCTCGGTCCCAACGCCTCGTCGTACCTCGTCGTCGTCGGCGCGAACGCGAGCGGCCCCGGGCCGGAGTCCGCGCCCGGGCTGGGCTGGACCGTCGCCGCGCCGCCGACGGGCCTCGTCGCGACCGCGATCTACGGCGCGAGCGCGACGGTCAGCTGGGCCCTCAACGGAGACCCGCCCTACACCGGGGCCGAGGTCCAGCGCTCGCTCGACGGGATCGTCTACTCGGTCGCCGCCGCGAGCGCGCCCGTGGTCTCGTACACGGACCAGGGCCTCGAGAGCTGCACGACCTATTACTACCGCGTGCGCGACTACAACGGCCTCGGCTTGGCGACGCCGTTCGCGGGGCCGGTGTCCTTCGTGACCTTGGCCTCGACGCCGATCGCGCCGAGCGGGCTCGCGGCCTCGCCGCTGGCGGGCGACCGGATCTCCTTGACCTGGACTCCGTCGTCGAGCCCCGGCGTCGTCGGCTACCAGCTCTACTTCGACAACGGCACCGGAGTCGTCAACTACGGCGCGATCTACCGGTCGTTCACGTCCACGGTGACGTCGTTCACGACGCCGCCGCTCGTCTCCAGCGCGGCCTACACCTTCGCCCTGCGCGCGACGAACAGCTGCGGCGTGCAGGACTCGAACGTGACGACGCGGGCCGCCTCCCCGGCGGTCCTGGCCCCGGCCGCGCTGACCGCGGCGATCATCTCGCCGCCCGGCGGCCGGCACGTGAACGGCAACCGCGTCACGGTCGCGGCCGCGCTGACGAACGGGGCGCTGACCAGCGTCTCCTCGATCGCGCTCCAGTACCGCGCGACGGGCTCGGGCGCGTGGCTCAACGTGCCGCCGGCCATGGTCACCCACGCCAACCCCGCGACGGCCGCGCCGTACTACGTGCAGTGGGACGTGACCGCGCTGGCCCCGGGCTCCTACGACGCGCAGGCGGTCGCCTACGACCTGTCGGGCTCGTCGGACCCCGCGCCCGCGACCGTGACCTTCGACGTCGACCCGGCCGCGCCCGACGTCGTCGAGGTCGACCTCGGCGGCGGGCACTCGCAGAAGAACCAGGCGGTCTTCGCGGGGATCGGCAACGCGATCATCGCCGGCGGCGAGGGCGCGGCGGACCCGCTCGCGCAGGTCCTCCTGCCGCCCGGCGGGCTCGCGACCTCGACGGCGACGCTCTCGCTGATCTCCAACCCGGACATGACGGGCGTGTCGACGGCGGCCGCCGGCGGCACCAGCGTCGGGATGTTCGCGAGCATCGGCCTCTCGAACGGCCAGACGCTGATCGCCGGCGGGGTCACGGCGGCTCTGACGCTGTCCTATCTCGATCCGACCAACGTCGGGATCGTCCAAGGGACCGGCGTCCCCGCCTCGGACCTGAGCTTCTTCAGCTACAACCCGCTGACCTCCGCCTGGCAGCAGGACCTCGCGACGAGCTTCGCCCCGGCGGAGCGCACGGTCACGGGCGCGACGCCGCACTTCAGCCTCTTCGGCGCCTTCGGCCTGCCGCCGACGACCGCGACGCTCGACTCCGTGCGCGTCTACCCGGTCCCGTTCCGCCCGAACGGCTCGAATCCCGACGAGGGGCGCCCGTACGTCCCCGGCGTCCTGACGACGGGGATCGTCTTCGACAATCTGCCCGCGTCGGCGCGCGTGCGCGTCTTCACCATCGACGGCCGCCTCGTCGCCGATCTCTCGAGCAACGGCTCCGCGACGCTGCAGTGGAGCGCGAAGAACGGCGCCGGCCGCGACGTCGCCAGCGGCGGCTACTTCGCGGTCATCACGAGTCCCGGCCTGCAGACGGTCATACGGAGGCTGTCGATCATCCGATGAAGAGGCTCCTCGCGACGCTCCTCCTCGTCGCCGCCCTCCTCGGGGCGGGCGGAGCCGCGCGCGCGGATTCCGGCTCCGCGGGAGCGCAGCCCTTCTCGTTCCTCCAGCTCGACTCGAGCGCGCGCGCGGCCGCGCTGGGCGGCGCCTACACCGCGCTCGCGACGGACGCGAACGCCCTCCAGTACAACCCCGCGGGCCTCGGCTTCGTGAAGGAGAACGAGGCCTCGCTGATGTACAACGAGTTCTTCCAGTCCGCGACCCAGGAGCACGGCGAGGCCGCCCTGACCTCGGGCTTCGGCGCTTCGTACGACATGCTGAACTACGGCACGCTCACGCGCACCACGTACTCGACGCCGGACGGGAGCCTGGGCACCTTCTCGATCGTCGACACCGCCCTCGACTTCGGCTACGGCCGCGCGTTCGGGCCGTTCGCGCTCGGCGGCGCGGCGAAGTGGGTGCGGGAGAGCAACGCGGGCACGATCGGCCAGGGCTGGGCCACGGACCTCGGCGCGCTCTGGCTGCCGACGGACCTGCCCGGCCTGAGGCTCGGCGCCGCCGCGCAGAACCTCGGCGAGAAGGTCCGCTTCCAGAGCGACAACGAGACCCTGCCCACGACCGGGCGCTTCGGCGCCGGCTACGCGTTCCGCGCGTTCGGCGAGCAGAACCTCGTCACGGCCGACTCGATCAAGGCGGGCACCGACAAGGTGCGCTACTCGTTCGGCGCGGAGACGATCGCCGGCGGCAGCCTCGCCCTGCGCGTCGGCTACACGACGCGCAATCAGACCGGGCTCGGCCTCTCGGCGGGCTTCGGCTGGCGCGGCCGGCAGTGGTCGATCGACTACGCGCTCGCGCCGTACGGCGACCTCGGCCTGACGAACCGCGTCAGCGTCGGCCTGCGCTGGGGCGGCCGCCCCGCCGCCGGCGAGGGCGTCGATCCGATCGTCGCCGAGGCCCTGCGCGGACGCGCGCAGAACGGCCCGGCCGCGGGCGAGGGCCAGGTCGTCCCGACGTGGACCGCCGAGGTCGGCGCCGGCGACGCGGCGGCGCCGCGCCGCGCGCTCACGCCGGCGGAGCGCATCGAGCGGGCCGGCCTCATGATCGACACGGAGCGCTACGACGACGCCGACCTCGAGCTCGGCGTGGTCGACCGCCTGCTCGCCGACGAGGACCCGCTGCGCGTCGACTGGCACGAGGCGCGCGGCCGCGTGCGCCGCGCGCGCCGCGACTACGACGCCGCGCGCGCCGAGTTCACCGCGGCGCTGGGTCTCGCCCAGCAGCTGGGCCTGTCGAGCCAGGTCGTCGCCGACGCCTACGAGGGCATGGGCCGCACGCTCGCGGACCAGGGACTCTACGACTACGCGGTGAAGTTCCTGCGCAAGGCCGACGCCCTGCGCCCGCGGCTGGAGCTCAAGGACCTCATCGAGCTCTACCAGAAGCGCGTGCCGAAGTGACGCGCGCTCAGAGCGCGGCGGCCGGCTCGAGGCGCGCGGTGAAGTGGCCGAGGCGCGCGGGCGCCTCGACGAGGCGCAGGGGCTTGATCTCCTTCGCGCGCGCGGCGACGTCGGCGACGACCTCGATCAGGAAGTCGACGTGGCTCTGCGTGTACGCGCGGCGCGGGATCGCGAGGCGCACGAGCTCCATGCTCGCGGGCAGGACCTTTCCCTCGGCGTCGCGGCGGCCGAACATCAGCGTCCCGATCTCGACGGAGCGCACGCCGGCGGTCAGGTACAGCTCGCAGGCGAAGGCCTGCGCGGGATAGCCCTGCGCGGGGATGTGCGGCAGGAGGCGGCGCGCGTCGATGTAGATCGCGTGGCCGCCGGGCGGCTCGACGATGGGCACGCCCGCCTTGCGCAGGCCGTCGCCGAGGTACTCGATCGAGCGGATGCGGTAGCGCAGGTAGTGCTCGTCGAGCGCCTCGCGCAGTCCCACGGCGAGCGCCTCCAGGTCGCGGCCCGCGAGGCCGCCGTAGGTCGGGAAGCCCTCGCCGAGGATCATCTCGTCGCGGCACTCCTTGGCCAGCGCGTCGTCGTTGAGCGCGAGGAAGCCCCCGATGTTGACGAACGCGTCCTTCTTCGAGCTCATCCAGCAGCCGTCGCAGTACGAGAAGGCCTCGCGCGCGATCTCGGTCGGCGTGCGCCTCGACTGGCCCGGCTCGCGCAGCTTCACCAGCCAGGAGTTCTCCGCGAAGCGCGCGACGTCCAGGAACAGCGGGACCTTGTGGCGCTTCGAGATCGCGCGCACCGCGCGCAGGTTGGACAGCGACACCGGCTGGCCGCCGAGCGAGTTGTTCGTCAGCGTCATGATGATCATCGCCACGCGCGCGCGGCCGACCTCTTGGATCATCGCCTCGAGAGCCTTCAAGTCCGCGTCGCCCTTGAACGGCGCCGGCGTGCCGAAGTCCAGCGCCGCGGGCACGGGCAGGTCCAGCGCCTCGGCGCCGGTCGCCTCGATGTTCGCGCGCGTCGTGTCGAAATGGGAGTTGGACAGGAACACCTTGCCGGGCCCGCCCGTCGCCTTGAACAGCACGCGCTCGGCGGCGCGGCCCTGGTGCATCGGCATCACGTGCTCGAGGCCGGTCAGCTCGCGCACGACGCGCTCGAGCTCGAAGAAGGAGCGCGCGCCCGCGTACGACTCGTCGCCGCGCATCATCGCGGCCCACTGCTCGGCCGACATCGCGGAGGTGCCCGAGTCGGTCAGCAGGTCGATGAGGACCTTGTCGGCCGGGATCTTGAACAGGTTCCAGCCCGCCGCGCGCAGGACCTTCCGGCGCTCGGCGCGCGTCGTGAACGCGAGCGGCTCCACGACCTTGACCTTGAACGGCTCGATGATCGTCTTCCAGCTCCGCTCCATCACGCCCTCCTCCGCTCCTCGAAAATCGGGCTCACCCAGCGCTCGTACGTCCGCTCCGAGAAAACGTAGACCGCGTAGCCGACGAGGTACGCGGCCAGCACGTCGACCGTGTAGTGGTTGCGCGACAGCAGGACGCACGCGCCCATCGTCAGCGAGCCGACGAGCATCAGGGTCTTGAGGCCGCGCGACGGGAAGAACAGGCAGAACAGGAACGGGATGGCCGTGTGGCCGGAGAAGACGAACTCGTTGGTGAACGTCCAGCGGCCGAGCAGGCGCGCGAAGATCGGGTCGTGCAGGCGCATGTCGACCATCCCGGCCGGCGGGCCGATCGGCGACAGGAACACGAAGGCCGTGCGCACGATCATGAAGATCGTCAGCATATAAAGGAGGAGGGTCGCGCGCTTCGGATAGTACGCCACGGCCGCGCCGACCGCGTAGAAATGCAGGGCGAACCAGCCCCAGGACAGGATCGGCAGAGTGTCCAGGATCGGCAGGCGCCGGAGCAGCCAGTCGTCGCCGGCCGGGAGCGCGCGCTGGTCGGCGACCCAGCCGAGCTGGGTGTAGAACGCGTAGGAGAGCGCGAACAGGACGAGGAGCACCGTCAGCGTCCCGACCCACCACTTGTAGTGGACGCCGTGCCACTCGTCGACGATCTCCTCGATCTCGCGGCGCGCCGCGCGCGGAAGGACCTTCCTGAGCTCGCCGACCTCGCGCACGGACTCCGCGAGCCGGCTCTCGAGCTTCCGCAAGCGCTCCTCGAGCGGCTCGAGCTCCGTCGGGGTCATGCCCCAGGATAGCACATCGACGCGGGGCGCGTTTGGAGGCTAGCGGCGGCCGTCGTAGAACACTTTATTGACGGCGGTGTCCCGGATGCCGCGGCGCGGAGACAGCATGATCTTCCAGAGCATGCCGAGGAATTCCCCGGGACCGTACAAGTAGAACTTGCGGCCCGAGCTCACGTGCGGGGCGCCGGCGAGGACGACGAAGCCGAGGCCCCGGGTTTTTCCCCAGCGCTTGAGCTCCCGGCTGAGGAATATCTCCTCGCCCGAGGCCACGTCGGGAGGAAAGCCGCCGACGGCGCGGAAGGCGTCGGCGCGGCAGAAGACGAAGGAGCCCGCGGCCCACCGCGCGGTCCGCGAGAGCGCGGTCCAAAGCCCGACCATGAGGCCCCCCCACCAGGGCTTGCGGTCGAAGTCGATGACCGAGCCGCCGCCGACCCAGCGCCCGCTCGCCGCGGCGGCCAGCATCGCGCGCAAGCTCTCGGCCGACAGCTGGGAATCCGCGTCGATGAAGAGCAGCCACTCCCCCGCGGCCGCGGCGGCTCCCGCGTTGCGCGAGCGAGAGATCCGATTGACCGGCTCGAAGACGACCTTCGCGCCGGCCTCGCGCGCGATGCGGGCCGTGGCGTCGGTCGAGTTGTTGTCGCAGACCACGACCTCGCAATCGGTCAGGCCGCAGTCCGCGGCCGCCGCGCGCGCGCTGGCCAGGCAGCCCGCGAGCAGCTTCTCCTCGTTGAAGGCCGGCACGACGATCGAGAGCCTCATAAAATCGGACGTCTGAGCGCGGCGTCGATCAGCGCCCGCACGTCGCGACGCTGGAGGGCGCGCCGAGGATCTGGAAGTAGAACGGGTTCGGCTTGCGGTTGAAGCAGCGCTGCATGCCGTGGGCGATCATCCGGGCCGCCTGCTCGTTGCCGGTGCGCGACGGATCGTACATGTCGCCGGGCGCCTTGTACTCGATCGGCTGGTGCGCGCGAGCGGCGGGATTGACCTCCTGGAGACCGCAGCCGGTGAAGAACGTGAAGTACTGGAAGTCTTCCTGCAGTCCGCCCTCGATCGTGGGCGCGTCCTCGGCGCCGTAGACGCGGCGGAAGTAGCTGACGAGCACGTGGACGAGCTCGTGGGTCACCGAATTGGCGACCTGGTCGGCGTCGCGCAACGCCATCTCGCTTTCGAAGCTCGAGTTCTGGACCTTGGCGACCCAGCGGCCGCCGAGTTCGAGCTTCCCGCAGACGGAGTACGGACAGTCGGGCTCGGGCCCCCAATAGCCGGAGACGTCGTCGCGCGTGCAGGCCGCGGCGACGCCGCCTGAGCGCAGGCGACCGCGGATGTGCGCGACGGCCTTGTCGAGCATGTCGGCCGTGATCGGGGTCGTCTCGACCGCGCCGCGGTCCTTTCCCGGCGGACGCCGGTAGGGCGCCGGGTCGGCGTCGCCGTTGAAGAGGACCTCCTTCGCGCGCTCCTTGGGCACTCCGTTCTTGAAGAGCTTGTTGAGCCACTTGAGGGCTTCTGCCTGGCCGCACTCGTTCGCGGACTCGAATTGCCCGAGGGCGGCCGCGGCGGAGCCGGCGATGGCTCCGGGCTCGCAGGTCAGCCCGGCCGACGCCGGCGCGGACCAGGCGAGGAGGGCGGCGGAAAGGACCGCTCGATGCGCCATGCCCGCAGGATAGCCCCGCCTCGGCCGATCGTCAAGATCGGCGCGCGTCAGTCGGTGTAGACGACGACGCGCTTGCGGCCGGCGGCGGGCGAGGGCTCGATCCGGCCGCCGAACTCCGCGGCGAAGAACGAGTGGCAGAGGCTGATCAGCTCCTGGTCGGGAGGCCAGTCGCCGCTGAGAAGCTCGACGTCGTAGCCGTAGGAGGCTTGCGTGTACGACCCCTGGAAGCCGACGCGCAGGACCGCGCCGTTGGCCGCCTTCGCTTCGGCCGTTTCGTGCGGCTCGCGCTCCCAGACGTCGTCATTGAATCCCATGGCCCCTCCTCACGCGGCCGGCTCCAGGCGCAGCGGCCGGCCGAACTCCGGGATCACGAAGCTCCCCGCGGGCGCGGCGCGCGCCGCGAGGGCCTCGGCGAGCTTGAGCGGCGGCGCGTCGTAGGCCTCGTCGGTCAGGCGGAACGTGCCGAAGTGCATGCCGACGCTGAGGCGAGGCTTCAGCGTCAGGTGCGCGAGCGCGGCGTCGTCGGGGTTCATGTGCACGGGGCCCATGGAGCCGCGCGGCTCGTAGGCGCCGATCGGCATGAGCGCCAGCGCGGGGCGGCCGAGCCGCTCGGCGAGCTCGTCGAGGAAGCGGCCGCGGCCCGTGTCGCCCGCGAAGTAGACGACGCCGGCCGACGTCGTCAGCGCGAAGCCGCCCCAGAGCGTGCGGTCGCGGTCCCACGGCGCGCGCCCCGAGAAGTGGCGCGCGGGAACGAAGCGCGCCGCGCGCCCGGGCGCGAGCGCGATCTCCTGCCACCAGTCCAGCTCCTCCGCGCGGCGCAGGCCCCAGCCCTTCAGGCGGGCCTTGTTTCCCAGTCCCGCGAGGAAGAGCGGCGACCAGCGCTCCTCGAGCGCGCGCAGCGTCGGCCGGTCCATGTGGTCGTAGTGGTCGTGGCTGAGCAGGACCGCGTCGATGCGCGGCAGGTCGTCGAAGCGCAGCGCCGGGGCGCGCACGCGCCGCGGACCGATGAAGCTCACCGGCGAGCAGCGCTCGGACCAGATCGGATCGGTCAGCACGTTGAGGCCGTCGAACTGCAGAAGAAAAGTCGAGTGGCCGACGAAGGTCAGCGCGAGGCCGGCGACGACGCACGGCGCGGGCGCGGGCCCCGGCTCGGCGTCCACGCGCTCGGGCCAAGGCCCGGGCCGGCGGTCGAGGCGCCAGCGCAGGAAGTCGCGCAGGCCGCGGCGCTCGACCTCCTCGTTGCGGAAGACGCGTCCGTCGGAGAGGGCCATGACGCCCGCCAGGATAGCACATCCCCGCCGCGCCCCTATCGCGCGCGCGGTCCGAAAGTTACAATACCGGCAACGGGACCATGAGGAAAAATCCGGTCTTGACGCCGGGACGGAGGCTCGCCGCGCTCGCGCTCGCGGCGGCGGCGTGCGCGTGCTCCGGCCGTCGGGCGCCGACGATCGGCGTGAGCGTGGCGACGATGCAGGAGACGGTCTACTCCTTCATGCAGAAGGCGATGCTCGACCGCCGCGCGGCCGACGGCGTCGACCTGATCTGGGTCTCGGCGGACAACAGCGAGGCGAAGCAGAAGGCCGACGTCGAGGGGCTCATCGCGCGGGGCGTCGACGTCCTGATCCTTCACGCGGTGAACACGGCCACGGCCGGCGAGCTCGTGGGGAAGGCCGCGGCCGCGGGGATCCCGGTGATCGCGATGGACCGGCTCCCGATCGGCGCGCCCGTGCGGCTGTACGTGACCGCCGACAACCGCGGCGTCGGCCGCCTGCAGGCGCAGCGCCTCGCCGACGCGCTCGGCGGCAAGGGCGACGTCGTCCTCCTCGAGGGCGAGACGGGCAACTCGGTCGCGCGCGACATCACGCGCGGGAACCTCGACGTGCTCGAGAAATACCCGGGGATCAAGATCGTCCTGCGCCGCGCGCACAAGAACTGGAGCCGCGAGCTCGCGCGCAGCACGATGGAGGACGCGTACGCGCGCTCCATGAACATCCGCGGCGTGCTGGCCAACAACAGCGGCCTGGCGATGGGCGCGCTCGAAGCCGTCGAGAAAGCCCATCCGTCCCGCCCCCCGGTCGTGATCGGCGTGGACGCGGACCGCGACGCCTGCGAGGCGATCGTCGCGGGCCGCCTCGAGGCCGACGTCGACAAGAGGCCGGCCGAGATCGGCCGGGCCGCGTACGAGGCGGCGCTGAGCCTGATCCGCGGGCAGACGCCGGCCGCCGACGCGAAGCTGGACAACGCGGGCGCGCTCGTCGACGTGAAGCTCACGCCCGTTCTCCTCATCACGCGCGACAACGTCGCGCGCGACATGGAGTACCGCTGGGGGAAGCTGTAGAGCCGCCGATGGCCGGACGGGACATGAGCCTGCGCGGGCGCCTGCTCGGCCTCCTGCTGCTCGGCGGCCTCCTGCCGGTCGCCGCGATCGCCTGGTTCGTGTTCTGGTACATCGAGGTCCGCCTCTACGACCAGCTCGCCCTCCAGCTCAGCATCACCGCCGAGGACGTCCGCGACCGCGTCGACCGCGAGCTGTACGGCCGCTTCCGGGACTTGAAGGCTCTCGCCGGCGACCCCGCGCTCGCGGCCGCTCCCGGCGCGGGCCTGGACCGGTTCCTGCGGTCCGACTCGTCCAAGCGCGGCGGCCCCAATCAGGGCGTCTACTCCTGCCTCGAGGTCCTCCGCGGCGACGGCGCCGAGCTGAGCCGGCGCGGCGCGTGCGGCCGCCCGAGCCCGCCGAGTCCGGCCGAGCCGCGCGCGCCCTTTCTCGCCCTCGCCTCCGCCGGCGGCGGCGCGCCCGCCTTCGACCTCTACCTCCCGATCTCGGCGCGCGGCCGCGGCGCGGGCTGGCTCCGCGCGGTTCTCGACGCGCGTCCGCTGACGGACCAGCTCGCGCGCACGAAGCTCGGCGGCGGACTCGACGCGGTCGCGCTGATCCTCGCGCCCGGCGGCGCCGTCGTCGCGCGCCGTGCCGCGGCCGACTCGAACGCCCCGGCGGACCCGCTCCCCCTGCTGGCCGCCCTCGAGAGAGCGCGCGCGCCCGCGGGCCGCGGCCCCATCGCGCCGGGACGGGACGCCGTCGCGGCGCGCGAGGACCTCGTGGGCCTCACGCCGCCGCTCGATTCGCTCCATTGGCGGATCGCGATCGTCCAGCCGCTCGACGACCTCAGCGAGCAGACCGTGCTCCTCCTGCATCAGCTGAGCCGCGGAATCCTGACGGCCGCCGCGCTCGCGGTCTTCACCTCCCTGCTCTGCGCGCTGCTCCTGTTCCGCGCGATCATGCGTCCGCTGAACCGCCTCACCGAGGCGACGCTCCGCGTCCAGCGCGGCGACCTGACGACCGAGATCGAGATCGAGCGCCTCGACGAGTTCGGGCATCTGGCCGTCTTCTTCAACGAGATGACGCGCAAGCTCAAGGGCTCGCGCGACGAGCTGTCCGAGAGGGCGGCGACCGACGCCCTCACGGGCCTCGCGAACCGCCGCGCGTTCGACGAGAAGCTCGGCGCGGAGCTCAAGCGCGTCGAGCGCTACGGCCGCTCGCTCTCGCTCGCCCTGCTCGACGTCGACCACTTCAAGGACTGCAACGACGCCCACGGCCACGCGTTCGGCGACGCGGTCCTGCGCGAGCTCGGCCGCGTCTGCGCGCGCGGCCTTCGCGACACCGACTTCGTCGCGCGCTACGGCGGCGAGGAGATCGCCTTCGTCTTCCCGGAGACGTCGAAGAAGGACGCGGCCGTCGTGCTCGAGCGCCTGCGCGCGTCGATCGAGAAGCTCCCCGTCTTCGACGACGCCTCGGGAGAGGCCCTGTGCGTCACCGTCAGCATCGGCCTCGCGGGCTTTCCCGACGACGCGACGGACGAGAAGGACCTGCTCGCGCTTGCCGACAAGGCCCTCTACGCGGCCAAAAGCGGCGGCCGCAACCGCGTGGTCGTCGCAGGCTGACGGCCGCGCAAAAGCCTTAACGGAAAATATTTTCAACCGCAGAGACGCAGAGAACGGCGGAGAAAAGAAACGGCGTTAATCTTTTCTTTGTGTCTCTGTGCCTTTGTGGTTAATATCCGTTTCTCCGGGATTGCTCCCGCGATCTGATAGCGGCTACTGGCGCGGAGCCAGCTTCTTCAGGCGGTCGGCGACGGCGCGCATGGTCTTCGCCGCGGCGGACTCGACCGCCGAGCTCAGCGAGGCGCCGTCGCTGGCGGCCGACGCGCTCCACAGGATCTCGCCGGTGCGCGCGTCGACGAGGCGCGCGGAGAGCCCGACGCGCGCGGGCACGAACTCCGTCTCCGGGACGACCGCGTCCGACTGCGTCGTCGCGTAGCCGGTCACGACGTTCTGCACGGTCGTCGTGCGCACGCCGCCCGCGTGCGCGGTCGTGACGATCTGGCCGTAGACCGGATCGACCTGCTCCTGCGGCACGTCCATCATCACGGTCTGCTCGCTCTGGCCGGCGAAGTCCGTGATCGTGCCGATCACGAGCGCGTCGACGCCGAGGACCTGGGCGAAGCCCTTGAGCCGGCTCGAGTCGACGAGCCCGGACGCCGCGAGGCCGTGCTCCTTGAGGACGTCGTCGATCTGGCGGCGCTCGACGAGCGCGTAGCCGGGGAGGAGCAGGTACTTCTCGAAGGCGCTCGCCGCGATCTCGCCCGAGCCGGCCGCGCCGGGGAAGTCGTCGAAGCCGACGAGCGCGACGCGCTTGACCCGCGCCGCGTCGTAGTCGGCGCTGACCAGGACGACGGCCGGCGCCGCGCAGGCGGCGAGGGCCGCCGCGGCCAGCGCGATGAGTCCCGCGGGGCGCTTCACTTCGCGGCTCCGGCCGCGGCGGCGCGGCGCGCCGCCTCGGCGAGCTGGTCGGGCGTCAGCGCGGTCTTGAGCCGCGCGAGGCTCTCGGCCGCGCGCGCGTCGCCCCCGGCGGCCGCGAGCTGATACCACTTGCAGGCCTCGACCAGATCCGCGGCCACGCCGCGGCCGCGCTCGTACGAGCGCCCCAACCAGAACTGGGCGCGCGGATTGCCGCCCTCGGCCGCGCGGCGGAACCACTTCGCGGCCTCGGGCGCGTCGCGCTTCGGCGCGGCGCCCTCATCGTACATCACGCCGACGTTGCCTTCCGCGGCGTGCAGGCCCTGGTCGGCCGCCTTGCGGTACCAGGAGACCGCCGCGGCCGCGTCGCGCGAGCCGCCGAGCCCGTGCTCGTACAGGTAGGCGAGGTTGTTCTGCGCGTAGGGGTTGCCCATCTCGGCGGCCTTGCGGTAGCACTCGCGCGCCTTCGCGGGGTCCTTCGCGGTCCCGAGGCCGCGGAAATAGAGGTTCCCGAGGTTGCTCCAGGCGACCGAGAGGTGCGGGTCGGCCCCGTCCGGGTCGGCGACGGCCTGCGTCAGCCAACGGAAGGACTCCGGGTAGCTCTGCGCGACGCCGCGCCCCACGTAATAAAGGTAGCCGAGGCGCTGGGCCGCGGCGTAGGAGCCCTGCACGGCGGCTTTCAGGTACCACTCGACGGCCTTCTTCTCGTCGCGCGGCACGCCCGCGCCGCGCTCGCAGGCGATGCCGAGCCAGTACTGCGCCTGCGCGCTCCCCTTCTCCGCCTCGGCGGTCACGATCTTCGCCGCCTCCTCGTCGCGGCCCGCCTCGTGCGCGGCGCGCGCGCGCTCGAGCGCCTCGCTCGGCGCGGGAGCGGCCGCCGCGCGCGGCGCGGCGGCGAGCAGAACGGCGAGAGCTGCGGCGATCATCGGCTTCACCTCCAAAACGCGGTCGACACGCCTATCATACGATTCTGGGGAAACGGATAGAACCACAGAGACACGGAGAACGAACGGAAAGGGTTAACGACGTTCGCCGTTACCCTTCGTTTTCTCCGTGTCTTTGCGTCTCTGTGGTTCATTTTTTCCGTCGAGGCCTTAAGCGCGGGCTAAGCGCGGTCTCAGCGCCCGTTCCGGGAATCCGCGCATACTGAAGCGACGCCGGGAGGGTGCCATGATCACGGAAGCGATGCCCGCGCAAGCTTTGCCGACGAAGTTCCTGCCCGCGGAGCGCTCCTCCGCCGAGGAGCTGAGGCGCGAGAAGGCCGTGGTCGAGTCCGTCCCGTTCCTGCGCGAGATCATCGAGGCGATGCCTGAGCTCGTCCTCGTCCTGAACTCCCGCCGCCAGATCCTGCTCGCCAACGCCCAGGCGCAGAGGCTTTTCGGCCGGACGGCGGAGCAGATGATCGGGATGCGCATCGGAGAAGCGGCCGGCTGCGTGCGCGCGGGCGGCCCCGGCGGCTGCGGCACGACCGAGTTCTGCACGGTCTGCGGCACCGGCAAGGCCCTGAAGAAGGCGGCGGCCGACGTGGCCGCCGAGGAGGAATGCCGGATCTGCGTCGAGCCGCCGGAGAAAAGCCTCGACCTGCTCGTCCGCGCCACGCCCCTGCGCCATCGCGGCCTCGAGTTCACGATCTTCGCGGCCAAGGACAAAGCCCCCGAGACCCGCCGCCGCTATCTGGAGAAGCTGTTCTTCCACGACGTGCTCAACACGGCCGGCTCCGTCAAGGGGCTCTCGGAGCTCGTGGCGGAGGCGCCGCAGTCGGAGCTGGCGGAATACTGCGGTCTGCTCCAGTACTCGTCGGATCAGCTGCTCGATCAGATCATCGCCCAGCGCGACTTGGCGGCGATGGAGCGCGGCGAATACCGCGTGAAGGTCTCCGAGTGCCCGCTGAACGCCCTGCTCGAGACGATGGCCCGGATCTCCGCCGGCCACCCGACGGTGCGCGAGCGCCGCATCGTGGTCGTCCCGTGCCGGCAGGATTTCGCGGTCCGCACGGACCGGACTTTGCTGATGCGCGTCCTCGGCAACATGATCAAGAACGCGGCCGAGGCCGAAGGCGCGGGCTCGCGAATCATCATCGGCTGCGACGCGCGGCCGGACGGCGGCGCGGACATCTGGGTCCAGAACCCGACGGTGATGCCGCGCGAGGTGCAATTGCAGGTGTTCCAGCCGTCGTTCTCGACGAAGGGCGCCGACCGCGGCCTGGGCACCTACAGCATGCGCCTGCTGACCGAGACCTACCTCGGCGGCCGGATCGCGTTCTCCTCGCGCCCGCCGCGCGGCACCGAGTTCCGGGTCTGCCTGCCCGAGTCCCCGCGCTGAGACGGCGCCGGGTGCGGCCGCTCGCGGGGACGCGGCGCTAGCGCGCCGGGGCGAGCTCGCGCCGCGCGGCTTCCAGCGCCGAGCGCCACTGCGAGGATTCGGCCTCCGGGCGGGCCAGCGCCTCGGCCAGGATCGCGCTCTTGGCGGAGGCGTCGTCCTCGATCCGGACGTTCGCCGACGCCGTGATCTGGCCGGTCGTGGCCGTTTCCGCGACGCGGCTGACGGCGGCCGTCAAATGAATGCCGCCGAGGACGGTCACCTGTCCCGGCGCCACCGCGAATTCGAACGGCCGCGACGGCTCGAGATCGGCGTAATGAACCTCATAGCCCACGTAGAAGAACCGCACGATCGTCCGCGAATAGACGCCGGGCTTCAGCGGTATCAGGACCACGTCGTCCGGGGACTTGTTGATGCGCTCCCCGAGCACGCGGTAATGCTGGTTGTGGTGCCAGACCTCCGGATGGGGCTCGTTCCGGTCGGGCCACATCAGCAGGAGGCTGTTGATCGAGGCGTCGTTGACCTGCGTGTCGGCCGTGATCTTGAAGAGGATCGCCCCCTGGCCGCTCTGCGCCGTCGCCGCGTATGGCGGCCACTCCTTCTGGGCCCACTGCGTGCAGCCCGCGGTCAGAGACGCGAGGAGGGCGACGACGGTCAAGGCGCGCGGTCGCGAGATCATCGCGCGGCCGCTCCGATCTCGACGCCGGCTCCCGATCCCCGCAGCTGGGGGGTCTGATCGCGGTTGTCGCGCCGCGCCGCGTCCTGGACCTCGGGCAGAACGGCGTCGTAGAGCTCCTTGGCCGTCGACTTGCCGCGGCGGTCGTTCAAGCCCTTGAGCAGGTAGTACGTGAACAGGCCGTGACCTTGGCCTGACGCCGTGCCGGTGATCTCGTCGGGCCCGGCGGCTGCGAGCACGACGACCTTGCCCAGGCCTGCGGCCCCGGTGTCGACCCTATTGACCAGAGGCCGCGTCCCTTTGTCCAGGACCGAGCGGCCGCCGGCGCCCGAGAAGCAGGAATCCATGGCGACCAGGACCTGCTTGGCCTTGAGCGCGTCGAGCTTTTCGTAGAGGCGCTTGAGCGGGTAGCCGGTCGTGTCCAGGAACTTGGCGTCGCCGTCCCAAGGCACCAGGTAGGCCTGCCGGGTCTGCGGGTCCGGCGCGCCGTGCCCGGAGTAGTAGACGAAGACCTTCGAGTCCTCCTTCACGTTGCGCGGCAGCCACGACTCGAGGTATTTCTCGATGCCGGTCTTCGTGGCCTGCGCGCCCAGCAGGAGAATGACGTTGCGCTCCGGATAGCCCAAGGCGAGAAGGTGAGCACGCACGGCCTTGGCGTCGCGCTCGGCGAAATCGGCCGAGGGCAGGCTCTGGTACTTTTCGACGCCGATGACCAAAGCGAAGCGGCTGGGATCCTCGGCCGTCTTGTAGGCGGGAGAATCGACGTCGGAGCGGATCTCCTGCGGCGCGGGCTTCTGCGGCGAGGCCGTCTTCTTGGCGAACTCCTCCATCATCGCCAGCATCTCTTCGCGCGTGACGGCGCCGGAGCCGACGGCCGGCTCGTCCTCGCGCGACGGCGTCGAGGCGACGGCCTTGGGCACGCCCTGATGCAGCCTCACGAGGCTGTCCCGCGCCTTCTTGTAGCCATGCTCGGCCGCGCGGTCGTACCACTTGACGGCCTCGGTCAGGTCCTTGTCCGTGCCCAGGCCTTTCTCGTAGAGCCAGGCGAGGTTGCACTGGGCCTCCGGCAGATTTTGCTCCGCCGCCTTGAGGTACAAGGCGAAGGCCTTATGGTCGTCCCGCGGGACGCCGTAGCCTTTGAAGCTCATGATCCCCAAGAGGTTCTGCGATTTGCGGTCGCCCTTGGCGGCGGCCATCTCGAGCCAGCGCGCGGCCTCCTTGTAATCCTTCGCGACGCCGCGGCCGTCATAATAGCGCCGGCCCAGATTGTATTGGCCGCCCTTGCTGCCCTTCTCGGCGGCCTTGCGAAACCAGTCCACCGCCTGACCCTCGTCCTTCTCGACGCCGAGCCCCTCGGCGTACAGGCTGCCCACGCCGTTCATCGCCTCGGCATTGTCGCGGGCCGCGATGCTCTTGCGGAACCACTCCATGGCCTTCTGGGCGTCCTTTTCCGCGCCGCTGCCGTCGCGGTACATCCAGCCCAGGTCGTCCATCGCGTCGTCGTTGCCCTGCTCGGCGGCTTTTTCGAAAAGCGCGAAGGCGCGCTTCGGGTCCTTGGGGACGCCGACGCCTTGCCAATAGTACCAGCCCAGATTCGTCCGCCCCAGGGCGTCGCCGCCGTCGGCGGCCTTGCGAAACCAGGAGGCGGCCTGCGCGTCGTCCTGGGCGATCCCGACTCCGTGCTTGTAGCACCAGCCCAACCCGAACATCCCGGCCGCGTTGCCGCCCGCGGCGGATTTCCGGAACCATTCGAGGGCCTGCTTCGGGTCCTTGTCCACGCCGCGGCCGTAGGCGTAGGCCCAACCGAGCTGCCGCGCCGCCCCGGGGACTCCTTGGGCGGCCGCTTTGCGGTACCACTCCAACGCGGCGGCTTGGTCCTTGTCCGCGCCCAGGCCGTACTCGTAGATCTGCCCCATCAAGTACTCGGCGCTTTTGTCCCCCTTGTCGGCCTCGGGCTTGCCCAGAGAGAAGGCTTGCTTGTAGTCCTTCCGGCCGAAGGCCTTCCACGCGTCGTCGGCGGCGCCGGCCCGGGCGCGCGGCGGCGCGCACAGGACGACCGCGGCCGCGATCGCCGCGGAAAAAATCATTCTTCCGAAATTCATGGCGCTCCTCCCTATCGTTCGCGCGCGGCGCTCCGCTGACGGAGAGTGTACCCCGTTGCGCGCCGCCGTCAAGGCCCGCCGGACGCGAACGCGCGACAACGCGCGGAAGTGCCGCCTGCGCGCGCGGGGCGCTCCCGCTCGGCGATCGCATCGCGGTCTACGCGTTGCTCGCGCCGCGATAGACGCAGGACGCGGCGCGAGCCGCTGGAAATCCCTCGGCATTCATGCTAACCTCAATGAAGAGATGAAAGCGCTGAAACGGATGAATCGACGTAAATGCTTGCCGGCCCTGTGCGCCGCGGGAGTGCTGTTCGCCGCCGCGCCCGCTGGCCGGGCCGCCGAGAACCAGATCGAGGTCGACGGCGGCAAGGCGAGCTCCGAGAGCCTCGTCGTCTTGGCACAGCAGGTCTTCGCCGACAAGCAGTTCGAGGTCCAGCCCGCCGGAAAGCCGCCCGCGGGCGGCTTCACCGCCGTGTCCAAGGCTGAGCCGATCAAGATGACGGTCGCCGTGAAAAAGCGCGGCAAGCGCTTCCATCTCCTCCTCTCCGCCGACGATCGATACCTCCTGCTCCAGGAGGACGGCGCGTCGGAATCCCTCCTCGCGGAGTCGAAGCGGAAGCTCCGCCTCGCGCTCGCCGATTTTGGGCTGGCTCTGCGCGCGCAGATCTACGCGGTCAATTATCCGCGCAATCCCATGATCTCCGTGGACTCGGGCGTGTCGAAGGAGGACTTGGGGCACGCGCTCGCGCGGGTCCTGACGGAGAAAGCGTTCAAATGGCAGGAACCGCTCCTCGACGGGGACGGGCAATTCGCGACGTTCCCGAAGAGGAGCCGGCCGTCCCTGCTGACCGACGTGGGCGCGGTGGAGGACCAGATCGCCGTCTCCGGCATCGCGATCTCGACCGCGACGACCGCGGCCCTGAAACTCTCCGTCCGCGCCGAGGGCGAGTACAAGCGCGACGGGAAAGACCTGTACGCCTGGCCCGCCGACCAGCAAGACCGCCTCGACTCTCTGGCGAACGACATCAAGAGAGACGTCCTTCATATCCTGACCCCGGAACCGAAAAAGAAATGAATAAGCGGCCGCGACCAGCCTGGCTTTTTCTCGCTTTCTCGATTGTGACGGCCGGGTGCAAAACGTTCGGCGGGGGCGACAAGGGCATCCTGCCCGACCCAGTAACCTCGCGCGTCAAGGACATGGGCTTTGTCGCCCGCAAGTCGCCGAGCACCGACGACATGCTCGGCTTCACTCTCGTGCCGGGCCAACAGCTGCCGGACACCAACGAGTGCTTCAAGGGTGTTCCCCGTCCAGGGAGCGGCTTCGACGTCATCAGCGGGACCTACACCGCCGAAAACGCGCCGAGCTTCGACGTGGAGCTGAAGAACCTGTTCACGCTCCAAGGGAACTGGACGAGCGTCAGCACGGTGTCCGTCACGTTCACGGGCCTTCAGGAATCCACTCTCGTCAATCTCAAGCCGACCTTCTCGACCGATTGCGTGACCGCGGACAACGTCTACGCCGACGACCACGACATCGTCGTCTCCGTGCTAGTCTCGAGCGCCGTCTACGCCGCCGTCGATCAGGGCTCGTCGGGGTCCGTGACGGTGTCCGTCGCTTCCGCCGCGCTCTCCGGGCTCACGCCTCTCGAGGCCTTTCAGGCCGGCGCGAGCCTGCGCCGCGGCAATGGCGAGACCCTCGTCGGGCGCAACCTCACCCTCGGCTACAAGACGGTCAAGTACTCCGCCTCCGTCAAGGAGGACTCCGTCGACCTCGACGTGTCCGAGCACCGATCTGCTCACGCGGATCGGACCCACTATTCGTTCTGGCTCAAGGACATCGTCCAAAATTCCGATCGAACCTACACCGCGGAGATTCACGTGGAGGCAGACGGCTTGCCTTTCAAGCATGATTACTCCCTGCTTCCCCGCCAATCCGAGACCGGGTTCTCGTCCAACAAGCGGTTCGATTACCTCGTCGCGGAGCAGGTCTCAGCGGACCGCGTCCGGCTGCGCGTCAGACAGATCCAATACCAGCTCCGCTGACGCGGGCGCGGGTCAGACGTGAACGAGGAGCCAGAGCCCGAGCGCGGCGAAGACGAAGGACGCGAGCTTCTCGAGGCGGCGCGTGTCGAGCGCGCCGCGCAGCAGCGAGCCGAGAAATATCGCGAGCGCGCTCACGGCCCACAGCGCCGACGTCGCGGCGAGGAACACCGTCAGCGGCGCGCGGTAGCGGGCCGCGAGGGCGGCGGTCGCGAGCTGGGTCAGGTCGCCCCACTCCGCGACGAAGATCACGCCGAAGGACAGCGCCGCCGTCCGCCAAAAGCCGGGAGCGGCGGCGCCGTCGGCGTCCATTTTTTCGGGACGACGACGCCACATCGCGACGGCGAAAACGAGGAACAGGACGCCGGCCCCCGCGCGGACCCAGCGGCCGGGCAGGAGCGCGAAGAGCCCTCCGAAGGCCACGGACGCCGCGCTCTGCACGACGAAGGCCGCCGCGACGCCGACGAACACCGCGGACGGGCGCCGGCGCGCTCCCAGCAGCATCGCGGCCAGCGCGGTCTTGTCCGGGAGTTCGGCGACGAAGACCGTCGCGAAGACCGCCGCGAACAGGCGCGGCTCGATGGCGCCGAGCATCGCCGAGATCGTATCACTCTTGCTATCCTGGTCGCATGGAAGACCGGACCTGCCCCGCCTGCCGCTCCGACAACGAGCCCGACGCCTCCTACTGCGACCAATGCGGCCAGCCGCTCTCGCCTCCGAAGTCCGCGAAAGGCGCGGACGACGAGGGCGGCGGCTGCCCCGCCTGCGGCGGAGAGGTGGAGGACCGCGGCGGAGGCAACGGCGTCTGCCGCAGCTGCGGGCTCGAGCTCAGCGAGACCCCGGAGGAGGAGTCCGAAGGGGACCACGACGACTCGCTCGCCGGCGCGCTGATCGCCGCGATCCTCGCGAAGATCCGCGCGGGAAAGCCGATGGATTCCGCGGTCGCCGAGTCCTGCCGCCAAGTCCTGAAATCCGCCGGCGCCGCGCCGGCCGCGGCTCCCGCGCCGGGCGCGCCGAAGACGGCGGACGCGCCGAACCCCTGCCCCGTCTGCGGGACGTCCAACCCGCCCGGCGCCGAGCGCTGCTCCGAATGCGAGGTCTGGTTCTCCTCGCGCCATCGCCCCGGCGAGTGCCCGAGCTGCGGCGAGACGGCCTCCGGCGACAAGTGCGCGTGCGGCGCCTTCCTGACGGCGCCGGCCGCCGCCGGAGTCCTCGACTCCTCGGCGAAGTTCCTCTGCTCGGTCTGCAAGCAGCCCTTCGTCGCGGCCCAGGCCGCCTGCCCCGACTGCGGCGGGAGCATGATCTCCGCCGACCGCCTGCGCGCCTACGCGCGCGCTCACGCCTCGTCCTAGCGACGGAAACGGATTTAACCACAGAGACACAGAGAACGGCGGAGAAAAGAAACGTCGTTAATTTTTTCTCCGTGTCTCTGTGTCTCTGTGGTTGATTTTCCGTAGATCTCGCAGCGCCGGCCTAGAGCGCGAGCACGCGCAGAAGGCTCGCGTGCTGGTCGGTCCACGGCGAGGCGCCGCGCGCGGACTCGGCCAGCGGGCGCCAGCCGCGGGTGCCGATCAGCGCGCCGGTCTTGCGCGGATCGCGGCTCAGCGCGATCCAGCACGACGCGGCGGCGGCGTCGTCGTTCGCGCGGACGCGCGCGACGACGCGCTTCGACGCTCCGCTCAAGCCCAGCTCCTGCGCCGAGGCGGCGAGCATCGGGCGCAGGTCGAGGTAGCGGTTCGAGACGTGCAGGAGCAGGACGCCGCCGGCCGAGAGCCGGCGCAGATACAGCGCGAGCGCCTCCTCCGTCAGCAGGTGCACGGGGACCGCGCCGCTGTTGAAGGCGTCGAGGACGAGGACGTCGTACGACGCGCCGTCGGCGCGCTCGAGCGCGAGGCGCGCGTCGCCGGTCTCGACGCGCACGCGCGCGCGGCTGAGGCCGAGGAACGTGAACCAGCGGCGCGCGATCGCCTCAACGTCGGGGTCCAGCTCGTAGAAGTCGATCGTCTGCCCGGGCCGGCCGTAGGCCGCGATCGAGCCCGCGCCGAGGCCGACCACTCCGATCGAGCGCCAGTCGCGGCCGAGCTCCGCGAAGGCCTCGGCGAGCGCCGAGCGGTCGTTGTAGTACGTGAGCGGGACCGCCGCCTTCGCCGGGTCGAGAGACTGCCGTCCGTGGTCGGTGTCGCCGTGGTAGAAGACGCGGGCGCCGTCCTGGTCGCGCACCGAGTAGACGCCGTAGAAGTTGCGCAGGGAGAACTCGGCGCCGGAGGCCGCGGCGGCCTCATGCCGCGCGGCGAAGCCCGCGCCGCACGCCGCGAGCGCGAGGGCGGCCGCGAGCCCCGGACGGCGCCGCGCGAAGCCGGCGAGGGAGTCCCAATTCCGCGCGGCGAGCGCCGCCGCGGCCAGCGCGCCCGCGACGAGCCAGTCGAGCCACAGGGAGCCGACGCCGCGGCCCAGCTCGGGGACGAGGACCGCGATCGCGACGGTGCCGAGCAGTCCTCCCGCCGCGAGCCAGGCGTAGAACGCGGTCATCGCCCGCGCGGAGGCGGGACGCTCGCTCGCGAGCGCGCGATGGGCCAGCAGACCGACAGCGAACAGCGCCGCGCTCGCGTAGCCGAACCGCGCGACGTCGAAGAGCCGGCGCAGGGTCTGCGCCGGAGTCGAGGCGCCCGCGCGCAGCACGGCGAAGGCGGCCAGCGCCGCGCAGGCCAGCGTCCAGACCCCGAGCGCGGGCAGGAGCGGCGAGCGCGACTCGGCGGCGCCGCGGCGGAAGCTGAGGACGAGCGTGAGCAGGTAGACCGCGAGCGGCGCGACCCAGAGCAGGGGAACGGCCGCGAAATCGAAGGCGAGGAGGTTCGTCGTCGCGAGCATCGCGGCCGACGGCGCCGCCGCGAGCAGGAGCCAGCGCAGGCGCGGCGCGGCCGGCGCCGCGGCCTCCGCCGCCGGCTCGGCGCGGGCCGCGCGCGGCCGGCACGGCCAGTGCAGGGCGGCGTACAGCGCGTAGAGCGCCGCGCCGAGCCGGGCCTGCGCCGCGAGCGAAAGCCCGGGCTCGATCGCGAGCGGATACAGCACGAGCGCCGCGAAAGCGCCCAGGTTCGACGCGCCGTAAAGGGAGTAGGCGTCGCGGCCGGCCCCCCCTTCGGCGCTCATGAGCCAGCCCTGCACGACGAGAGTCGTCGTCGAGAGCACGAGGAACGGCGCCGCGACGCCGCGCGCGAGCGTCCACAGCAGCGCCGCCATCGGCCCCGCCGCGACCGGCGGCGCGGGGAAGCGCGGCGGCAGAAAAAACGGGACGAGGAGCAAAGCGAAGTGCGCGCGCGACCAGCGTCGAGCGCCGAAACGGCGGAGCGCGGCGCCCGTCCCCGCGTACGCGGCGAGCAGGAGCGCCGAAAAGAACGTCACGCACGTCGTCCAGACGGCGGCGCTGCCGCCGAAGCGCGGCAGGAGCGACTTCGCCGACCAGAGCTCCAGCGCGAAGGCCAGGAACGAGCCCAGGAAAGCAACGGCCTTATAAAGGAAGAAAGGGCCCACGGGCAGGAGTCTAGCGCATCTCTGAACGGATGTAACCACAGAGGCACAAAGACACGAAGAAGGAGCAAGGCGTGAACGATGTTTGCCGTTTCTCTTTTTTCTCTGTGTCTCTGTGGTTTATTCGTGCGCGGGGCCCTTCACCGGCCGGGATGGGCCTAGTACCAATGCCTCTCCGCGCTGGGACCTAAGCCCCAACCGCTCCGCGGACGCGGCGGCTACACTCGAGGCATGAAGAACTCGACCGTCGTGCGCCTTGCCGCCGTCCTCGTCGCCGCGGCCGCTTTGCGTCTCAGCGCGTCCGCGCAGGCCCAGCTCCAGTCCTGCGGCGATTGGCAGAGCGGCGACCGCAAGGCCGATTCCTGCTCGTGCGGCGGCGCCGTGCGCGTCGGCGACGACCGCGCGAAGGCCTGCGGCGCCGAGCCCGGCGCCAAGCCGGCCGCGGCCCCCGCGGTCGGCGCCGCTCCGGCCGCGAAGGCCGCCGCGGTGGTCGCGGGCGCGGGCGGCTTCGACGGCGCCCATTTCGGCCTCCTCGGCGTGACGGTGGACGGCGGCTACATCACCGGCGCCGACGGCAGCGGCATCGCCAACGGCTCGGTCGGCCTGACCTTCTACCGCCAGAAGACGCGGGCGGGCACGCTGAGCGCCGAGGCCGAGATCGGCCGCTACAACATGGGCGGCATCCCGATCAACGACAGCCAGAGCGTCGGCCCGGTCGGCCAGTTGCCCGACGGCACTCCGGTCAACGGCACGGTGATCACGACGGGACGCAGTCCCGCCGTCGCCTACATCCCGCTCGCGGACTTCAAGTACGCGCCGCCTCTCAAGCTCGGGCGCCTGCATCCGTACGCGGTCGGCGAGATCGGCCTCTCGCGGCTGTCGAGCACGAACGCGACGGTCGACTCCACGCTGATCGCGAGCGTCGGCGGCCAGACCGTCGGCACGCAGAACCTCGGCACCAGCCTCCAGCCCACCGGCGAGAGCCGCAACCATCCCGGCGGCGGCTTCGGCGGCGGCGCGACGTTCGACCTCACGAAGCGCGTCGCGCTCGACACGCAGTTCCTCGACGCGCCGACCGGCTACAAGGTCTTCAAGACCGGCGTGACGATCAACCTGCAGAAGACCAAGTAGCCGGCCGACGGCGCGGCGTTACTGGGAGCCGGCCGCCTTCCTCTGAAGGGCGTTCTGGAACATGCTCCCGAAGCCGGACGGCGCGCTGGAGTTGGACCCGGAGCCGGACGCCGCTCCGGAGCCTCCGCCCATCATCCCGCCGAACATGGACTGCGCGGTCGTCTCGTCGACCTCCGACTTCGCGTCGCCGCCCGCGGACTGGAGCTCGAGCGTCGTCACCGTCTTCCCCGAGGTGTGGACCTGCTTGATCAGGCCGTACGGGCCGACCCCGGGCTTCACCCAGGTGTCGCCCGTGTTCTTGCCGTCGTCGAACGAGTAGCGCGTCGCCTTGTACTTGCCGGCCGCGACCTCGATCGACTCCTCGCCGACCTCCTTCGTCTTCGCCTTGTCGACCGCGGCCTGATTCTTGCGCGCGCTGCCGGCCATCATGCCGGACATGTCCATGACCCGCGGGCCGCTCTTCATGTAGACCTTCTGCGCCCCTTCCGCGCCGAGGAGCATCTTGATGATCGTGGGGCCGTTGTCCTTCTTCGGCTTCGGGATCTCGATCGTCATCTTCTGCTCCAGCCAGAAGCCGTCGGCCGTCTTCCCGACGATCGACATCCGGATGACGCCCTGCCGCTTCACGTCGTCCCCTTTCTTGGAGACGAGGCTGTACTCCGCCCACGCGCCGACCTTGGGCTTGAGCTTGGCGAAGACCGGCGGCGTCTCCGGCGCGGCGGCCGCGGCCGTCCGCGCGAGCGCCGCCGTCAGGACCGCGGCGGCCGTCAACGTCGCGAGGCGAATGTTCATGGAATCCCCCTTGTTAGGACAGGCTCGTCTCAATTCTTCTTCGCGGCCAGCGAGTCGCGCATCGCGCGGATCGCCTCCATCAGGTCCAGCGGCAGCCCGATCACGACGGTGTTCGAGGCAGTCGGGCCCAGGCCGTCGAGCGTCTGCAGAGTGCGCAGGTGCATCGCGCCCGGGCTCTTGGCCATCGTGTCCGCGGCCTGCGCCAGGTCGGTCGCGGCGTCGCGGTCGCCCTCGGCCTTGGAGATCGTCGCGCGCTTCTCGCGCTCGGCCGAGGCCTGGCGCGACATCATCTTCTTGAGCTCCTCCGGGAGCGAGATGTCCTCGATGCGGATGCCGGTCACGCCGAGGCCCCAGGCCTTCGTGTCGCGCTCGACGGCCTGCTCGATGGCCTTCTCGATCTTCTCGCGCTCGGCGAGGAACTGGTCGAGCGTCATCTGCCCGATCACGTCGCGCAGGGCGGTCTTCGCGTACTGCGTGACGGCCATCAGGTAGTTCTGCACCTTGATCAGCGCGTCCTGAGGGCTCGCGACCCAGAAGAACAGCACGCCGTCGATCGTCACCGGGATGTTGTCCTTCGTGATCACCGACTGGTGCGCGATGGTGATCGCCTGCACGCGCGTGTCGACGATGCGCAGCTGGTCGATCAGCGGGACGATCAGGAACAGCCCCGGCCCCTTCACGCCGCTGAACTTTCCGAAGCGGAAGACGACCGCGCGCTCCCACTCCGCGGCCATGTTGATCGCGGACGCGGCGGCGACGTCCGCGAGCAGCCAGAGAACGGCGACGAGCAGGGCGAGCGGTCCGATGAAGTGAGCCGCGACGAAAACGACGAGAGCGCCGACGAGGCCTAGACCGACGAACACCAAGCCCGAGACGTAGTTGATCATGCCGAAAACCTACCAAATCGAGGAGCGCCCCGGCCGCGCGATCCGCGGGCCCGCGTCAGGCCGCCGCGGCCGCCTTCTGGATATAGGCGTAGCGCTTCAGCGAGGCCTCGAGGCCCGGCTGATTGAAGCGCTCGTGCTCGCGGCGCAGGCTGCCGAAGAGCCGGTCGAAGACGAAGAAGCAGATGCCGAAGTTGTACGGCATGAAGCCTTCGTCGTCGAGGTCCATGTGGTGGATGTCGTGGAGCTTGCGCGCGCGCAGGAACCACGGCGCGAGGGACGGGACGTGCTCCAGCCAGAAGCCCTTCAAGTGCATCGCGTCGTGCATGTAGCCGAACATCCACCAGCCCCAGGCCAGGCTCGTCGCCACGAAGAGCGCGATCCGCGGCGCGGGCACCGCGAGCGCGCGCCCCGCGAGCAGGATCGCCGCGACGATGACGCCGGCGGGCAGCAGCCACTCCAGCCCGATGCCGAGCACGTTCGCGCGGTCGTACGTGGACGACAGGTACTCGGCGGACTGCCGCTGGGGCTTGTTCGGCGCGTAGACGATCAGGTGATGGATCATGTGGTGCCGGCTCAGGAACCGGATGCGGTGGCTGTGCAGGAGGACATGCAGCCAATAGCCGACGAGCTCGGTGAAGGCGCAGGCGCAGGCGAAAGTGATCAGGTAGGACATGGGGCGGGCTCTCCTGGGCCGGACAAGGCGGCCTCGTGCGGACGGACGCGACAGGACTGCCACCGACTCGGAACGGCCGTTCGCCTGAGAATCTAGAATTCGGCGTGCACGCGCACGCTGTAGACCTGGACGGGGCCGCGGTCGCGGTTGTAGGCGGGATTGACGAAGAATTGGTAATCGGGAGTGACGTACAGGTGCTCCACGAGGGGCACCCGATAATACGCCTCGGTGACGCACTCGGGGCCGTAATGGAGGGCGCCGTCGCCGATCATGAAGCCGTAGCCGCCGTTGGACAAGTAGCGGCGGTGCGGACGGGACAGCTCGTTGACGACCTCCGCGAGGCCGAAGCGGTCGTCCGGGCGTCCCCACGCCGCCGGCTTCCATTCGACTCCGGCGGACTCGGAGGCGTCGACCTCGGCGAAGGCCCAGGTCTCGTTGCGTCCGTCGTTCCAGCTGTCGCGCGTGAACGCGCCGAGCGTGTCCGAGATCTCCTGGTCCGCGTTGAACGAGACGCCGTACTTCGTGCGCCCGTAGGCCCGCGTCGCGCTCACGCTGGGCGCGGCGCCGGTCGCGGCGGCCTTTTGGATCGCGTCGTCGTAGCTGCCCATGTCGGCCTGGTTCGCGTACGCGAGCATGCGCGCGGTCCCTTTGCGGTCGGGGATCAGATGGATCGAGTGCTCGACCTCGACGACCGAGCCGTTCGCGCGCCCGATGCGCCGGTCCATCGGCAGGCCGTTCGCCTGCTTTGGCTCCGCGACGAAGGCTCCGCGCGCGGCCCAGTCCGGCTCGCGGTACTCGGCCATGCTGCCCCAAGTGTAGCCGCGCGTGTCGGCCGGGTAGTCCCACGCGCCGGCGGCCATCAGGGTCCAGTTGAGGAACTGCGAGCGCGGGTCGTGCGAGTAGGCGTTGTTGTCGAAGAAGTCCGTCAGCGCGAACCGTCCCGCGACCAGCGTGAGCCGGTCGGCGTCGAGCGTCTGCGCGAGCTGGTTGTTGCCGTCGTCCTGCTTCTCGCGGCCGCCGCCGAAGCCGATCCTCTGCAGGAGATACAGCCGCGCCGTCGACAGAGTCGGCGCCGGATCGCCGACGCGCGGAATCTCTCCGTTCGGAAAGCCCGCGAGTCCGTTGGCGCCGCTCAAGCCCCGCCCGCCGGCGATCTCGGGATTCAGGTAGACCTCGGTGCCCGGAAGAAGCCGCGCGCCCATGAACAAGGTCGAGGTGATCGAGTTCTGGCGCTGGTTCTTTCCCGAGAGACTGTCGTTCCCGGAGTACGGCGAGTGAAAGTTGAAGTCGCCCTCGTCGACGACGGTCGCCTGGAAATGCAGCGTGTACCGCGCCGACGCCGCGGTCTGAGTCGACGCCGCGGGCGCAGAATCGGCTTGCTGGGCGCGCGCCGTCCCGGCGAGAGCGCAGGCAAAGAGCACGGCGAGGCGGGCGCGGTTCATGTCGAGTCTCTGCAGCGGCCGACATGATACCACAGCGCGGACGCCGCCGCGGTCACGGCGGCGTGACGGGGGGTCAGAAGCCGCTGAACTGGCGGATGCCGACGAGCCGCTCTTGGTAGTACGGCTTCGCGATCGAGTCGATGTGGATGCCGTGGGTCGTCGACGCCGCGATGAAGAGGCCCTTGCCGAGGTAGATGCCGACGTGGTCGACGTGCTTCGCGGCGGGGTTCGCCATCGAGAAGAAGACGAGATCGCCGGGCAGGACCTGGGACGGCTTCAGGTACTTCGTCGCCGCGAACTGCTGCTGGGAGACGCGCGGGAGCGAGTAGCCCGCGTTGTGGTAGACGAGCTGGGTGAAGCCGGAGCAGTCCAGGCCGGTCGCCGGATGCACGCCGCCCCACAGATAAGGCACGTTCAAAAAAGGAAGCGTGTTCTTCAGCACCTTGCGCCGCGCGTCGGCGATGCTCTCCGCGCGCGCGGAAACGGCGGCCAGCGCCGCGGCCAGGACCAGTATCGCGCTCCTGATTTTCATCGCCTAAATGTATAATGGTTTCCCGATGAGAATGCAAGTGGCGGCCTTCGCCGCCGTCGCGCTGCTCGCGTCCTCCCCGTGCCGCGCGCAGAGCGCGCCCTCGCTGAACACCCAGCCGTCGTGGACCGACGCCGACAAGGCCGAGTTTCTCAAGTACCTGAACTCGAACGCGCCGATGCCGAGCGGCTCGGTCTCCAAGTCCGGCGCGACCGCCGCGAGCGACACGGAGTTCAGCTTCCACACGGCGCGCTCGCTCGAGGTCGGCCCCGCCTCGGCCCTGATCTTCCCGTACTCCGGCAATCATTGGTCCGGTGCCGCCGACGGCGGTCCCGGCGCGCGCGTCGTCTTCGAGCAGCACTTCGAGCCCTGGCTGAGGCTGTACGCCGGACTCGAGGGAGAGACCCTCAAGCAGCGCGAGCTCAACGGCCAGACCGCCTCGCTCACGCGCTTGGCGGCGCCGGTGGGCCTCGAGTTCGCGCTCGTCCCGCTCTCCACGCCGCAGACGCGCTACGTCCTCATGCGCCTCGGCATCGCCCCTTCGAACGTCTCCAGCGCGGCGAAGAACTCCGACTTCGCGGATCCCATCCTCGGCGCCTCCGCGGCGTGGGACCTGGGCCTCGGCTACGAGTGGCAGATCGCGGACTCGCCCTGGCGCATCAACGCGGCGATCGACGGCCTGCGCTCGATCTCCAACCGCGCGAACATCTCCTACTACGGCCTCGGCGGAACGATCGCGGCCGTCTACACGTTCTAGCGCCGCGCATGAAGCCCCGAGAGATCCCGGGCCGGCCGTTCGGGGGAGCGCACGCGCCCTTCCCCGGCCTGGGCCGCGTGCGCGTCCTCGATTTCACGAAGCTCCTGCCCGGGCCCTACGCGACGCGGATCCTCGCCGACCTCGGCTGCCGCGTGACGAAGATCGAGCTGCCGCGCTTCGCCGACGGCGCGCGGCGCATGCCGCCGCTGATCGACGGCGTCGGCGCGCTCTTCCTCCTGCTGAACCGCGGCAAGCGCCAGCTGAGCCTGGATTTCCGCGGGCCCGCGGGCCTGGCGCGCGTGCGGCGCCTGATCGCCGAGTCCGACGTCCTCGTCGAGAGCTTCCGCCCCGGGCTGATGGACCGCGTCGGCCTCGGCGCGCGCGAGGCGCGCCGGCTGAACCCGCGCCTGATCTACTGCTCGATGACCGGCTGGCCGCCCGACGGCCCATGGGCGCGCAAGGCCGGCCACGATCTCAACTTCCAGGCCGCGGCCGGCCTGCTCGGCGCGCTCGGCCGGGCGCGGTTCCCGACCACCCAGATCGCCGACCTGGCCGGCTCCTGGGCCGCGGCCTCCGCGATCCTCGCGGCCCTGCTCGCGCGCGAGAAGACGAAGAAGGGCCGGCACGTGCGCGTCAACCTGGCCGAGGCCGCGCACGCGTTCCTGCCGGTCCCGCTCGCCGAGCTCGCCGCCGCGGGCCGCAACGACGCGCGCACGCACCAATGGTGGAACGGCGGGCACCCGTTCTACCGGCTCTACGAGGCGGCCGACGGCCAAAGCCTCGCGGTCGCGGCGCTGGAGCGCCCGTACGCGATCGCCCTGCTCGACGCGCTGGGCCTCTCGCACCTGCGCGAGCAGGCCGACGATCCGATCTTCCACGCCGCCGGGCTCTCGCGCGTGCTCGCGGACGTCTGGCGCACCGCCTCGGCCGCCGAGTGGGAGCGCCGCCTCGCGGACAAGGACGTCTGCGTGACCCGCGTGCGCGGAGTCGCGGACGCCGCGGAGCTGATGACGCGCCTGCGCGGCGACTGACCGCCGGTGCGCTTCGGCTCCCGCGTCGGCGTCAACCCCGCCTTCTTCAACATGAGCCGCACCGACGCCGCCGGCGCCGCGATCCTCGCCGCCGCCCTCGTCTTCGCGTTCCTCCTTCTCAAGATCCTGCGCGGCTGACGCCCGCGCGCTTTGGTACCATGTGAGCGCGATGGCGCAGACGACCGACGGGCTTTTTTCGCTGCTGTCGCTTCCGAGCGGCTACCGATTCTTTCAAAGGCTCGTCGGGGCCCCGCGCGCGCGCCGCGTCCTGGCCGACGAGTACATCCGGGCGAAGCCGGGAGACCGGGTGCTCGACATCGCGTGCGGGACCGCGGAGATCCTCGGCTTCCTGCCGGAGGTCGACTATCTGGGGTTCGACCGGAACGAGGCCTACGTCCGCGCCGCGCGGAGGACGTTCGGCGCGCGCGGCCGCTTCGTCGCCGCGGACGTGAACGAGGCGTCGCCCGGAAGCCTCGGGAGCTTCGACGCGGTCCTGGCGCTGGGAATCCTGCACCATCTCGACGACGGCGAGGCCGTCCGCCTGCTGCGGCTGGCGAAGTCCTGCCTCGAGCCCGGCGGGCGCCTGATCACCTTCGACACGTGCCTCCAGGACGGGCAGTCTCCGATCGCGCGCTTCTTCATCGACCGCGACCGCGGCCGCAATCATCGGACCGAGGCCGGCTACGTCGGCCTCGCGTCGGGCGTTTTCGGCTCCGTGCGGAGCGTCGTGAGGCACGACCTGCTGAACATCCCCTACACGCACGCCGTTCTCGTATGCGCGCCTTAGGCGGGCGCGGCCGGCCTTTGGTAGGATGGTCGGCATGACGCCGCTCACCGTCGTCGTCCCGGTGTTCAACGCCGCGAACAGCCTGGCGGCTCTCGCGGACCGGCTCGAGGCGGCGCTGGCCAAGACCGGCTCCGACTACGAGGTCCTGTTCGTCAACGACGGGAGCCGCGACGACAGCTGGGAAAAGATTCGCGCCTTCAACGCCCGCAATCCGCGCCTCAAGGGCGTGAACCTCATGCGCAACTACGGCCAGCACAACGCCCTGCTCTGCGGCATCCGCGCGGCGCGAGGAGAGATCGTCGTCACGATGGACGACGACCTCCAGCACCGCCCCGAGGACATCCCGAAGCTCCTCGAGAAGCTCGCGGACGGAAACGACGTGGTCTACGGCACGCCGATCGATCAGCGCCACGGCCTCTGGCGCGACCTGGCCTCCGCCGTCACCAAGCTGGTCCTGCGCAAGACCTTGGGAGCCGAGACGGCCGGCCGCATCAGCGCGCTGCGCGCGTTCCGCGCGCCTCTGCGCGAGGCGTTCGCCTCGTACCACGGCTCTTTCGTGAACGTCGACGTGCTCCTGTCCTGGGGAGGCGCCCGCTTCGCCTTCGTCCCGCTCGAGCACGAGGCGCGCGGAACCGGCGAGTCCAACTACACGTTCTACATGCTCGTCACGCACGCGTTCAACATGATCACCGGCTACAGCGTGCTGCCGCTGCAGCTGGCCAGTCTCGTCGGATTTCTCTTCACCTTGTTCGGTCTGGGGGTCCTGGCCTTCGTGCTCGGCCGCTATCTCGTTCAAGGCACCACCGTCCCGGGCTTCCCGTTCCTCGCGTCTCTGATCGCCATCTTCTCGGGCGCGCAGCTCTTCGCGCTGGGCATCATGGGCGAGTACCTGGCGCGCATGAACTTCCGCATGATGGACCGCCCGGCCTACGCGGTGCGGGACAAGACGACCCGTGGCTGACGCCGGCGGCCTCTGTCGAAGGCTCGCCTGGGACTCCGAATTTTTCGGGCGGAGCATCGCCCGCCTCGAGCCCGAACGCCTCACCGCGAGGACGCTCGCCCGCGCGCTCGCCTGGTGCCGGTCGCGGCGCGTCGACTGCCTTTATTTTCTCGCCGATCCCTGCGACCGGCTCACGGCCGCGCTCGCCCGGAAGCACGGCTTCCGCGCGGTCGACGACCGCGTCGTCTACCGGAAGCGCCTGCGCCCGGGCGCGCCGTCCGCCGCGCCCGGCGCGCCCGTCCGCTTCGCCCGCCGGCGGGACATCCCCGCTCTGCGCGCGATCGCGAAAGCCAGCCATCACGACGGCCGGTTCTACCACGACCCCGGCTTCACGCGCGCCCGCGCCGGCGCGTACTACGCGATCTGGATCGAGAACAGCTGCAAGGGCTTCGCCGACGCCGTCCTCGTCTGCGCGCCGGGAAAACGGCCGCTCGGCTACGTGTCCTGCCACCGCGACGGCCGCGGCCGCGGCCGGATCGGCCTCTTCGCGGTGGACGCCGCGGCTCGCGGCCGAGGCCACGGCCGGAGGCTCGTCGACGCGGCGCTGAAGTGGTTCGCGGGACGAGGCGCCCGAACGGTGACGGTCGCCACCCAGCGCCGGAACAAGGCCGCGGGGATTTTCTATTCGAAGCTCGGCTTCGCTCCCGAAGCCGCGCGGCGCTGGTACCATCTCTGGCTCGCGCCGGCGCGGCGATGAACGTGCGCTGCCCGCAGTGCGGCGGCGCGATGACTCTCGGGCCGGACTCCGGCGGCGCGCCCGTGCGCTGTCCGAAGTGCGCCCGCGCGTACGCGTGGGAGGACGGCATCCTGAAGCTCGACGACGCCGCCCGCGCGGGCGAATACCCCGAGGACGCCTACGCCTTTCTCGCGGAGGCGGAGTCGCGTCACTTCTGGTTCTACGGGCGCAACCGCGTCATTGTCGACGCCCTGCGCGAGGCCTGCGGCCGCCTCGAGGGCCGCACGGCCCTCGACCTGGGCTGCGGCACGGGCTTCGTGCTCGCGGCTCTCGAAAAAGAAGGAATGGCCGGCTGCGGCGTCGACATGCACATGGCGGGCCTGCGCCTCGCGCGCCGGCGCGCGCGCGGCCGGCTGTTCTGCGCGGCGGCGTCGGCGGCCCCGTTCGCCGAGCCGTTCGACGCGGTCCTCCTCTGCGACGTCATCGAGCACGCGTCCGACGACGCGGCCGTCCTCCGCTCGGCCCGCGCCGCGCTCAAGCCGGACGGCGCGCTCCTCGTGACGGTGCCGGCGGATCCGCGCCTGTGGACGCCGTACGACGAAGTCTCGGGGCACAAGCGCCGCTACACGCGCGAGTCCCTGGTGGAGGCGATGGAGCGGGCCGGACTGCGCGTCGAGTTCGCCCGCTACTTCAACTGCGTTTTCTATCCTCTCGTGTGCCTTCAGCGCCGCTGGATGAAAAAAGAAGACCCGCGCGCCGCCCGGGACCCGCTCGCGATCCTGCGCGGCGCGCTGCGCGTCCCGCCGGCGCCCGTGAACGCGCTGCTGCGCCTGCTGACGCGGGCCGATATTCCTCTGAGCCGCTGGCCGGCGAACTTCGGGAGCTCGCTCGTCGCCGTGGGGCGCGGCGCCTGACTCTCCGATGAGCCGCCGCGAAAAGCCGCCCCGATACAGGATCCCGTTCAACAAGCCCGGCCTGCGCGGGCGCGAGCTGCGCTACATCGCCGCGGCCCTCGAGCGCGGCCACATCTCCGGCGACGGCTGGTTCACGCGGACGGCGCAGTCGCGGCTGGAGGAAATGCTCGGCGTCCGCAAGGTCCTGCTGACGACGTCGTGCACGCACGCTCTGGAGATGGCCGCGCTCCTGCTCGACGTCGGGCCGGGCGACGAGGTCGTCGTCCCCTCCTTCGGCTTCGTCTCGACCGCCAACGCCTTCGTCCTGCGCGGCGCGCGGCCCGTCTTCGCCGACGTCCGCGCCGACACGCTCAATCTCGACGAGCGCCGGCTCGAGCGCCTGCTCACCCGGCGGACGAAGGCGATCGTGCCGATCCACTACGGCGGCGTCGCCTGCGCGATGGACGAGATCCTCGCGCTCGCGCGCCGCCGCAAAATCGCCGTCGTCGAGGACAACGCCCACGGGCTCTTCGGAAAATACAAAGGCCGGCCCTTGGGGAGCCTCGGCTCGCTAGCCGCGCTGAGCTTCCACGAGACCAAGAACATCACCTGCGGCGAGGGCGGCGCCCTTCTGGTCAACGACGCGCGGCTGATCGCGCGCGCGGAGATCGTCCGGGAAAAAGGCACCGACCGCAGCCGCTTCTTCCGCGGCCAAACGGACAAGTACACGTGGCGGGACGTCGGCTCCAGCTACGCGCCGTCGGACATCCTCGCCGCGTTCCTGTGCGCTCAGTTGGAGTCGGCGGAGCTCATCCAGCGCCGACGCCGCGCGATTTGGCGCCGCTACGCGGACGGCCTGAGCGATTGGGCGCGCGCGCGCGGCGCGGTCCTGCCCGTCGCGCCGCCGGACTGCGAGTCCGCGCATCACCTGTTCCACCTGCGCCTGCCCTCGCTGAGGATCCGTTCGGCGCTGATCGCGCATCTGGAGCGCCGCGGCATCCTCGCCGTGTTCCATTATCTCCCGCTGCATCTGTCCAAGATGGGCCGGACCTTCGGCGGCAGGCCCGGCGACTGCCCCGTGAGCGAGGACGCGAGCGCGCGGCTCCTGCGCCTGCCGTTCTACAACGATCTGAGCGCCGCCGAGCAGGACCGCGTCATCGACGCCGTGACGCGCTTCGCCTGGTAGCGGCCCTTATTAAAGGAGGGCCGCCTTCGGCTTGAGCAGCAGGGCGCCGATCAGCGCCGCGCCCAGCGCGAAGAGCCAAAGGCCGAGGCGCAGGGCCGGCGACGTCATCCGCAGCTCCAGCGCGTGCTCCCCCGCGGGGACGAAGCACCCGACGAGCGCGTGGTTCGTCCGATACAGCGGGATCTCTCGGCCGTCGAGCCGCGCCCTCCAGCCCGGATACCAGATCTGGCTCAGGATGAGGAAATTCCGGCCGCGGCTCGCGACGCGGTACAGATAGTCGTCGTAGCCGCGCCGGACGATCCGCGCCGTCCCGCCGGAAAAGTCGAGAGCGCCCGCCGCGCGGTCCAATCCGAGGACGTAAGCCGTGCGCACCGACGCGGCGGCGGCGACCGCGTCCAGCGATTCGGTCTCGGAGGCGACCGAGGCGACCCCCGTCGCGAAATACGCCGCGCCGAGAGGGCGCGTGTCCCGCCAGAGGCGCAGGGGCGCGGCGGTCATCCCGTCGTAGAAATCGAAGACGGGCACGGCGTCGGCGCGGCCGGCCGGCTCGAACCCGATCCGCTCGAGCGGGAGCGGGCCGCTGCCCGCGATGGTCTCGACGTCGAGGGCGCGGAGCATCTCCGGCTTCGCGATCGCCTCCAAGTCCGTCCAGACCACCGGCATGCGCGGGATCCGGGCGGCCGTCCCGTACTTGAGGACGGCGAAATAATCCTCGAAGTCCTTCAGGTTCAGCCCTTCGTCGCCGTTCGCCATGTCGATGTCCAGGTAGCCGGCCGCGCCGTAGGGGATCGCATTGCGCCCGACGGCGGCGACCCTCCCGTTGAGCGCCTGCCGCTTGAGGGGCTCGTACAGGGGCAGATCCGGGAATATGTCGGCGAGCGGAACCGTCTTCGGCAGGAGACGGAAGCCGCCGTCGAGGACGGGCAGGAGCGCGAGCAGGGCGATCGAGGCCGGCGCGACGCGCCTCGTCGCCGCGAACAGCAGCGCCGCCAGCGCGAGACCCGCGGACGTCAGGGCCAAGGACGGATTTTTCCACGCCGCCGCCGCGGCGAGGCCGAGCAGGGCGACGCCGGCCCAGGCCAGGGAGAACGGCCCGGAGCTCTTTCCTCTTTTCGCCTCGCCCAGCGCGGCGTCGAGCCCTTTGCCGGCCAAGACCAGAGCCGTCAGCTGTTCGAGCATGAAGACGCGGGAGTGGAGCCGGAACAGCTTGAAGCCCGGAACGACGGCGTAGATCAGCCGCAGGACGGGGCTGTCGAAGCAGATCAGGAACAGCGCGGCGCAGGCCGCGATCAGCGCGCGGTTCTGCCTCCATTTTTTCCAGCACGCGTACAGGCACGGGGGATAGAGCCAGAGTCCGAGATAGAAGTTCTTTTCCCAATACTCCGCGCCGCCCGCCGCGTACGGATCGAGCAAGGTCTTCAGATCCGGCCAGGACGGAGCCTTGCGGATGAAGAACGCGTAGTCGAAATTGAGCCGGGTGCTCAGCGAGACGAACTCGAGGCGCGGCAGCATGTCGGGCGCCGACAGCAGCAGGCCGAGGAAGCCCGCGGCGGCCAGCGCGGCCAGTATCCGCAGCCGCGACGGCGCGGCCTTCCCGCGCAGACGCAGCGCGGCGAACAGCGCCGCGCCGAACAGCGCGTAGTAGAACCCCTGCGTGAAGCCCTGCATCAGCCCGAGCGCGCCGACGGCCGCCAGCTCGCAGACGCGCCGCCGGTCGGGCTTCTCCGCGAGCCGGTCGAGGGACCAAAACAGGAGCGGCGCCAGCGCGTACAGGCTCATCGGCGCCAGCCAGCCCGCGTCGATCATGCTCAAGCTGCGGTGGCAGAGCATGTAGCCCGCCGCGCAGAAAAAAGCCGAGGCCCCGCGCTCCAGCAGGCGCCGGCACAGCAGATGCATGGCCAGGCCCGCGGCGAGGACGTTGAGGAGGACGACGAGATTCGTCGCGCGTTCGACCGGCAGGAAAAGGTAGAGCCAGTGCGGCGGGAACGTGTCCATCGAGACGGGATTCGCGTGAGCCGGAGCGCCGCAATTGGCGGACGGATTCCAGAGCGGCCAGCTCCCTTCGGTTCGCAGCGATTTCTGGAAAGCCGACTTGGCGCCGGCGAAATGCGCGACGACGTCCGACCGGGGCGAGTAGACGATCCCGCGGCCCAGCCACAGCGGATGGAGGTAGGCGAGCCCCAGTCCCAGAAGGAGCAGCGGAAAGAGCGCCGGGCGGGAGATCCTCATAGGCGCGAGGGCGCGCGGCTATTTGAACGGAGCCTGCGGGAAGCCCATCCGCTCCTGGGCGCGGGCCATGTCGTCGTCGGAGGACTGGATCAGGAAGAAGCCGCCGATCCCGGCGACGAGGAACAGGAAGCCGAACAGCCCGACGCCGAGCGGACCCAGCCACGCCTGCGAGAACGTCGCGATCACGGAGTCCTCCGGGCTCTCCGGGTCGTAGTAGACCTTGACGTGGTCGCCGAGCGAGAAGTCGGCGCTGCCGCCGCTGCCCGTGGTTCCCGTGACGCTGAGCCTGCGGCCGTCGGGCGTCGAGTATTGGACGACGGGATGGAAGGCGTGGGAGACCCCGATCGCGCGCCCGCGGCTGTCGCTCTCGGTGCTGACGCTCTCCTTCGAGTCCACGATGACGCCGACGGCCTCCACGCCGCGGCGCATCAGCGACCAGCGCTTGAAGCCCCACACGGACCCGGCGATGAACATGACGGCCCCGATGCTCCCGAACATCAGCAGGACGATCCATTTCATGGCGGTCTCCTCGCGCGCGCGGTCCGTAGAGAATAACTCATCGCGGGCCGAGGGGCCCAGGCACACCGGCCGCGCGCGGCTTCCCCGAAAGGCCCGCGCCGCGGCGCGCGCCGCGGCGCTAGAATGCGGCCATGCTCGCCGCGCGCCTCGGTCTCGCCTCCCTGCTCGCGTCGACGGCCGCGGCCGCCCGCGCCGCGGTCGTCGCGGAAGCGCCGGCGCTCGCCGCGCCGCTGAGCGCCGCCCCGCTGGGCGCCGCGGTCCTGCGCGCCGCGCCGCTCGCGCTCGCTCCCGCCGCGCCGGCGCTGTCCGCCCCGCTCCCCCTCGCCGCGGCCGCCGCGGCGCTCTCCGCGCCGGCGGCCGCGCTCGCCCCGGCGGCGACGAGGGCCGAGGACTTCGTCCTCGTCGAGCGCCGCGGGAGCGATCGCTTCGGACGCGCCGTCCTCCTCGTCGACGCGCTCGACCCGGCCGATCCCGCGCGCGGGACCGTCGGCCACGTCGACGTCGCCTGGCGCGGCGAGAGCGCGAGCCTGGACCAGCCGCTCGACTTCGGCTTCGACTCGGCCGCGCGTCCCGACGGCGCGCCCGCGGGCGCGGACCTCTCTCATTTCCGCGAGCACCTGTGGTTCGGGCTCGCGGTCCTGCCCGAGTTCCGGCGCGGCGGGCTCGGCGCGCGGCTTCTCGACGAGGCGGCCGCGCGCCTGCGCGCCGCCGGCGCGCGCACGCTCTTCGTGCGCGCGACCGGGACCTCGCTCGGCTTCTACGAGAAGCGCTTCGGCCGGCGCGTGCGCTCGGTCGAGCGCGAGGACGGACGCGAGGGCGAGGTCTACTACCGGCTCGAAGTCGACCTGCGCTGAGCGCCTACCACTTCGGAGGGACGGCCGCGCCGCGGATCTTGCCGGCCGCGCGCTCGGCGGCCGGGTTCGGCGCGGCGGGAGCGGCTCCGCCGAGCGCCTGCTTGAGCAGGGCGGCCAGGCGCACTCCCGCCTTCTGCAGGCGCGACGGAACGAGCGGCTGTCCGTTCTCGTCCGTCATCTGCGCGGCGTAGTCCGCCGGCAGGTCGACGACGGGGCCGGCGGCCTGGTTCTGCGCGGCGCTCGGCTTGCGTCCGCGCCCGGGCTTGCTCTGCGCCGCGCCGCCGCCGGCGGCGGCGTAATAGGCCGGGTAGATCTTGCTCGCGGCGTAGCCGAAGCTCTCGACGGCGGCGGTCACGACGAAGTCGCCCTGCGTCCACGCGCTCGTGTCGGCCGGCAGGGTCTGCTCGAGCGCTTGGCTGATCGCGGCCGGGTCGTTGACGGCGTCCGTCTTCTGGAGCTCGTGGTCCCAGAGCGCGTGCATCTTCAGCTCGAGCCCGTCGAAGCGGACCAGCTTGCCGTTGCCGCCGTCGTCGCTCTTGCCGTTCACGATCTCGGTCGCGCAGTGCAGGGGCTGGTGCTCGTCGCCGACGAAATGGACCAGGAACATCAGCGCCTTCTGCTTGCCGTCGGTCGTCGCGTTCGGGTCCTGGAGCGTCTGCAGGTGGAGCTTGATCTCGGCGACGACGCAGTCGCCGCCGCACTTCGCGTTCACCGAGTCCGCGCTGGCGGGCGAGCCGATCGGGACGTTGACGAAATGGCCGGGCTCCGTCGTCGGGTCCACGACCAGCGAGAGCCCGCCGCAGGTGAAGGCGGTCCCCGCCGCCTTCGGCGGCCCGCCGTTCTCGTCGAGCGCGCGGACCTCGTCGGCGCAGGGCGCGAGCTCGGCCAGGCTGAAATTCGGCCCGAGCAGGGCCCCGATCGCGCTCAGCGCCGTCTGGCTCTGCGCGTCGCCGGCCTGCGCCTGCTTTTGGAGCAGGTCCTGGGCCATCTGCCCGACCGCCTTGTGTCCGTTGGCCGACCAGGCGAGCGCGCGCGCGGGAGCGAAAAGGAGGGCGAGCAGGGGCGCGGCTCTGATTAGCCGGGATCGAGGGGCCATGCCGGCAGTATAGCCCCGAGCGCCGGTTTTCGCCAGGTCAGACGACGCGCACGACGCGCGCCGCCGAGAGGGCCCAGCGTCCCTTGCCGATCCGCGCGCGCGCGGCGAGGACGAACGCGCCGCGATCGGCGGCCCAGTCGTACCAGAAATGCCCGATGGACTCGCGGCAGTCGATCCACGGACCGTCGCCGAAGCGCACCTGCGCCTCGCCGGCGCCGGCGGCGGTCAAGCGGATCGAGTAATGGCCGGGCGAGACGAGCTCGCCCTCCTGGGGATAGTCGATCGCCGCCGCGAGCCGCGGCTTCGCCGGGGCCTTCGCGGCGGCGCGGCGGACCTTCGGAGCGGGCTTTTTCTTGGCCATGGGGTACAGGATAGCAATTCCCGAATTCCCGGTTCCCGACCTCAGCGCAAGGACCGCGTCGCCGCCGCGGGCGGCAGGTGCCGCCAATTCCAGCGGCTCGTCTCCGCCGGCGCGGCGACCGCGGCCTCGCCGGCCGCGACCGCGAGCAGGATCGCCGCGAGCGCCGCGAGCTTATTGACCCGCAGGAGCGCGCAGACGCGCTCGAGGCCCTGCAGGTACAGGATCGCGAACGGGACCAGCAGGCCCCAGACGAGGCGGCCCGAGTAGAGGTAGGGCTCGGCGCGCGTCGGGTAGCCGCACTCCGGGAACTCGTAGGCGACCGAGAGCCCGGCCAGCACGAGGACCGTGACGACGAGCCCGAACAAGCCCAGCGCCGCGGCGTCGCGCTCGACGCTCCGCCGGCGCGGGATCGCTAAGGCCGCGAGCGCGAGCAGGCCCCAGGTCGACGCCGAGTACCAGGCGTCGAGCGCGGCCGAGCGCAGAGGCGCGGCGCGCCACGCGAACTCGCCGCGCCAGAAGGTGACCGCGAGCTCGTTCAGGAAGTGCGCGAGCCCGCGCGGAGTGAACAGCGGGTGCGACGGGATCGCCGCGAGCGGCCGCGGCGTCCAGCCCAGGACCAGCGCCTTGAACACGCCGCCGGTCGGCTCGCCGAGCCGCGCCCAGTTCCACGCCGCCTCGGCGAGCAGGGGCAGGCCCGCGCCGAGCGCCAGCGCCGCCGCGGCGCGCCGCGAGGCGCCGCCCTTCTCCGCGAGCCGCAGCCCGACGACGGCCGCGATCGCGACGCAGGCGACGTTCGTGTCCTTGACGAGCATGCCCGCGGCCGCGAGCAGGCCCGCCGCCGCGGCGGCGCGCGCGGTCGCGCGGGCGCGCGTCAGCTCGACCAAGGCGAAGAAGGCCGCGCCGCAGACCAGCGGGGAGAGAGCGTCGTTGTTGATCGAGTAGGCCGCCTGCTGCGGGAAGAACGCGACGAGCGCGGGGACGCCGAGGCCGTAGTACGCGCCGCTCGGCAGCAGGCGCCGCGTCCAGCGGTGCGAGAGCCAGACGAGGACTCCCAGCAGCGCCGCGCCGAGGAAGCGGACCCAGTAGACGAGGCGGCCCTCCTCGAAGCCGAGCAGGCTCCCGAGGCGGTACCAGGCCGCCGCGACGACGTAGTAGAGCGGCGGCTGGGCGGACTCGAAGTTGCCGTGCTCGCGCCAGTAGTCCTGCCGCCGCGCGAAGCGCTCGGCCGCGACCGCGGCGGGATCCTCCCAGAGAGGGCCTTTCCCGGACGCGCTCACGAAGTCGGGCGAGGCGAAGATCGACAGCAGGCGCCGCGACTCCTCGGAAAACGGCGCCACGCCCCGCGGGGGACCGCCCCGCGCGTACTGGACGACGAGGTCGAAGTGCAGGGGCTCGTCGATCGGATTGAACAGCGGGAACGCCGCGCCGAGCGCGAGAGCGCGCGCGACGGCCGCCGCGCAGAGGGCGAGGACGATCGCGCGCTCGCGCGTCTCGGCGGACGCGGGCCGCGCCAAGCGTCAGCCCGCCGCCGCGAGGCCCAGCCGGGCCGCGTCGGCGAAGCCGGGGAAGACCTTCGCGACGTCGCCGTCGCCGAGGCGCTTGTCGAGCAGCTCGCCGAGGACCGCGCGGTAGTCGGTGGTCACGGCGAGGTCGGCGCGCTCGTAGAGGCGCTCGTTGTCGAGGCCCGGCCAGCGCCCGTACACCTTGCCGCCGAGCACGCGCTCGCCGAGGACGAGCATCACGTTGCCGTGCCCGTGGTCGGTGCCGCGGCTCGCGTTCTCCTTGAGGCGGCGGCCGAACTCGCTCATCACGACGACGGTGACCTTGCGCGGGGCGCCGGCGTTCATGTCCTCGTGGAAGGCCGCGAGCGACTGCGACAGCTGGCCGACCAGGTTCGCGAAGGCGCCCTCGGAGCCGTCGCCCTGGTACTTGTGCGTGTCCCAGCCGCCCATGTCGACGGCCGCGATCTTGAGGCCGAGGTCCATCTTGACGATCTGCGCGAGCGTGCGCAGGCGGTAGCCGATCTCCCCCTTCGGGTAGTCGCGGCCCGCGGGCTTGTACGCGCCGGGAGAGGTGGACTCGAAGGCGTCGATCGCGTCGAGCGTCTCGCGCCCGTAGCGCGCGACCCAGCCGCCGCCCGCGTACATGCGGCGCAGGACGTCGCGCTGGTCGTTCTGCAGCCCCTTCGGCCCGGCGATGTTGAAGCCGTCGAGGTTGTTGATGACGGCGACCTCCGGGTAGCCGAGCAGGGAGTTCGGCGTCAGGCTGCCGAGCGAGACCGCGGTCAGGAAGGACGGCGCGGCCGCGGGCGAGCGATTGAGCAGGTGGCGCGCGATCCAGCCGCTCGTCGTGCCCTTCTTGTCCGGCGTGCCCAGCTCCATGAAGGCCTGCGCGTCGAAGTGGGAGCGCGTGTCGCTGGTCAGGCCCGCGGCGTGCACGAGCGCGAGCTTGCCGGCCGTGAACAGCTCGTGCAGGGGCTTCGCGGCGGGGTGCAGGCCGAGCCGGCCGTCGAGCGGGAGCGCCGCCTTGTCTCCCTTCGTCGGGACGCGCAGGTTCGGCCGCGCGGCCTCGTAGAGCTCGCGGTCGGGCCCCTCGATCGGAGGCGACAGATTCAAACCGTCGCAGGCGCCGCGCAGGAACAGCACGACGAGGATCTCGTCCGAGGACTCGGCGCCGAAGGCGAGCCGCACGAGCCCGGCGCTCAGCATCGCGGCACCGCCCAGCGCGCAGAGGTCGCGCGCGCCGTCGGCGAAGAACTTCTTGCGGGACACGGTGGTCATGAGAGCTGGAACTCCGGGGACATCAGCGCGAGCGCGACCGCCGCGGGCAGGCGGTCCTTCAGCATCGCCTCGGACAGGGGCGAGCCCGGGTTGCGTCCCTGCGCGAGGAACTGGGCGATCTGCTCGACGCGCGCGGCCGGCGCGCGGCGCCCGAGCACGCGCGCGCACCAGAACGCCGCGGCCTGGCGCGGGGTCTTGAGCCGCGCGGGCGTCTGCGCGGCCGCGTCGACGCGCACGCCGTCCCAGGCGTTCGAGAGCAGGAGGTTCGCGGTGCGCCAGCGCTCGAGCGTCGGCGCGGTCCCGCCCCAGCGCGCGTGGTCGTCCGGGTAGCCGTCGGGCGTGCGCCACTGGAACAGGCGCTGGCCCGCGCGCGACTGCGCGCCGAGGAAGGGCTCGCTCGGCCGGAACTCGGCGCCGGTCGCGCGCAGCATCGCGACGGCGACCTCGTACGGGCGGCGCATCTTGCGGCCCCAGGTGGAGCGGAACTCCTCGGACAGCGCGATCGCCTTCACGACGCGCCGCAGCTGGTCCGGCGCGCGGCGCTCCTCGTGGAAGACCTTCGCCGCGGCGGCGACGAGCGCCGCCGAGGGCTCGTCGCCGACCAGGCGCCGGCACAGCTTGCGGCTCACGTAGCGCGCGGTGCCGGGATGGTCGGCGAGCCGGTCGAGCACGTCGCGGCCGTCCTTCATCGGCGGCTGGAGCTCCTGGAGCGGCCGGCCGAGCACGATCTTCTGGAAGCGGTCGTGCCACGGCTCGTAGTACAGGAACTCGCCGGTGTCGTCGGCGCCGCGGCCGTTGGCGACGCGCCAGCCGGTGAGAGCCCGCGCGGCCTCGTACACGTCGCCGTCGACGTAGCCGATCGGATCTCCCGACGCGTAGCCGGGGACCTCGGAGCGGTCCTTCGTGCCCAGGTAGTTCTCCGCGCCGAGCGTGTGCAGCTCGAAGAGCTCGCGCGCGTAGTTCTCGTTGGGGTTCGCGCTCTGGCTCAGCGCGTTGTCGAGGTAGAGGAGCATCGCCGGGCTCTTCGACACGTCCTCGATCAGCTCCCGGAAGTTGCCGAGAGCGCGGCGGCGGATCACGTCGCGGTCGAACGCGACGAAGGTCGCCGAGTACTGCCCGTCCCAGCCGTAGACGTTGAAGTGGTCGTGCCAGAAGTCGACGAGCACCTCGTAGAGCTGGCGGCGGCTGTACACCGCGCGCAGCCAGGTCGCGGCCTCGAGTTCGCGCACGGGCTGGAGCCTCAGCTTGTTCTCCTCGGTCTGCGGCTGCTTCGGCGGCGGCAGGCCCGCGGCCGCGGCGCTCGACATCGCCGCCTCGAAGGCCTTCTGCTCGGCCAGCGTCTTGTCGCGCAGGGCGTTCGCCGCGACGACGTGATCGGCCCAGAGCTGCTTGACGTTTTTTTCGAGCGTCTCGAGCTTCAGCTCCGCGAGCCGGCGCTCGCAGTCCTTGTCGTCGATCGAGTCGGGGTGGAGCTGGCCCTCGACCCAAGCGGCGAGGCGCCGCCGCGGCGAGGGCGCGAGCGCGCGCAGCGCGTCGAGCTCGGCGGGCGTGGGGCCGAAGGCGAGCCGGCTCAGCGCGATCGTCTCGAGCGGCGGAAGCTCGCCGGCCGCCGCGGCGGTCTTCGGCGCCTTCGCCGCGGCCTCCGCGAAAGCGCGCGGCGCCAGCGCGGCCGCGCCGAGCGCGGCGCCGAGGAACTGGCGGCGGTTCAGGACGAGGCGGCTCTCGTCTTCCTGTCGGCTCATGCGCTCCTAGACCTACGGCCGGACGCGGCGAAAGTTCTTCGCGCCCGGGACCTCGACGGCGCGGCGCCGCGAGCCGTCATCGCGAGACGATCCGCGCGAAGACCGCGTCGAGCCAGCCCGCCGCCGGCGCGCTCGCGGACCAGACCCAGAAGGCCACGACGGCGCCGGTGAACACGTCGAGCGCGTAGTGCGCGCGCAGGACGAGCACGGCCGCGATCTCGAAGAGCGCGACGAGGAGGACGAGCGCGTCGAGCCAGGCGTGCCCGAGCGAGCGCAGGACGAGCGCGCCGAGCACGGCGATGGCCGTGTGGCCGGAGAAGAACAGGTCGTTCGACACGCCGTACGTGACGAGGAAGGACGGCACGCCGGGATCGCGCCAGATCATCCCCTTCGGCGGCGGCAGGGACGTCGTCAGCTGGCAGAGCTGGCGCAGGGAGAAGATGATCAGCAGGGCGATCAGCGGCCGGACGCTGGGCCCGATCACGCTGCAGAGGATGGTGGCCGCGCCGAGCAGGTCGATGCCGAGAGAGCTCGCGATGAGAAGCGCGTTCGCCGCTTTCGCATCGCGGGCGAGCGCCGCGTTGAGCGGCGCGGTCCAGACGTGCACGCGGTCGCCGATCCCGTCCGGCGCGCCCGCGCGCTTGCCGATCAGCGCCTGCGTCCAGAACCACGCGGCCAGCGCGGCGGCCATGAACGCCGCGCGCGCCCCGGCGATCGGCCAGTCCACGCTCACGCGGACCATCCCGTGCCCGGCGCGAGCGCCGCGCCGCGGCTGAGCTCGGCGAGCATGGCCTCCAAGACCTCGCGCAGCGCGCCGGTCAGCGGGTCCGGGGAGCCGCCCTTCTCGGCCGGCACCGCGATCGGCGCTCCGACGCGCACGCGCACCGACAGCGGGCGGTGGACGCGGCAGGCGTCGGTCAAGTCCTCCTCGAAGCGCTCGACCGTCTCGAGGATGCGCTCGGCCGTGGGCCGCTTCGTCACGTAATCGGGCGGATACAGCGCGAGCTGCTGGGCGAGGTAGAGGTCCGCGAGCTCGCGCCAGCGCCGCGCGCGCTCGTCTTCGTCGATGGAGCCGTCGGCCATGTCCGGCAAGATCGCCGAGCGCAGCGCGCGCACGCGATTGGGCACGTCGGCGTCGCGCTTAGCCACCTTCCATTCCGTCTCCAGCGGCGTCAGGATCGCGTCGATGAGCCGGGTCTGGCGCTCCAGCAGCGTCCCCGTCTGCGGCGCCTTCAGGTACTGCATCTCCTTCATCGCCATCAGCGCCTCGCCGACGGCGAACACGCGCTCGCGCAGCGGCTTGTCCGACTTCTTCGGCCACGTGAGCCGCAGCTCGATCCCGCTCAGCACCTCGTCCGCCGTGGCGAGGATGTCGCCGCCGTAGTCGTAGCGCAGCGCGACCGGATGGATCACGACCTTGCGCCCGCTCTTGTCCCCCTGCCGCGCCGCCGAGCGCGCCATGAAGGCCACGCCGTCGTTGAGGCGCTGGAGGACCTCGTTCGAGCGCGTGACGATGCCCTCCGGGAACACGATCAGCGGCCCGCGCGCGTCGCGCAGGATCGCGACCGCCTCCTTGATGGACGCCGAGTCCATGCCCTCGCGGTACACGCTGAACGCGCCCAGCCGCGGCAGCAGCCACGCCATCACGCGCCCCTGCATGAACAGATGCCAGCTCGCCATGATGTACAGCTTGCGCCCGAGCTCGCCGCCCAGCAGGCCCATCACCATCGGATCGCACGGCCGCGAGTGGTTCGGCGCGAGCAGTATCCCATGCCCCGCGTCGAGCGACGCGCGCAGGTGCTCGAGCCCCTCGAACTCAATCTTCTCCAGCCCGTACTGCCGCCTCAGCATCGGCCGCAGGATCGGCCGGAAGATCTTCGGCCAGAGCGCGCCGTCGTTGGGCGGCACGAACTTGTACGGCTTGTCGATGATGATGTCCTGCATCCGGGCTGAGTGTAGCGCGTCGCCGCCGCGGCCGCAAGAGGAATCCCGACTAAAAAAGTCGAGTGACGCTGGCGTCAGTCAATGTCTTGCTCGACGTCGACGCGACTAACGATAATCAGCATCACCGGTGATGGCTCGCGACGGCGCGCGGAACCTAGGCGGCGCAGGCGCCGCCGCCGCAACAGCCGCCGCCGCGCGGGGTCTCGCAAACCTGGCCGCAATCGCCCTTCGAAGCCGAGCGGCCCTTCGACGCGACCTTCGGGATGCTCTTGCTCACGAGGACGATCGTGCCGGCCTCCTTGTCGTAGCGGTACGTGCCGGTGATGCCGTCGGATTTCTTCTCGGGGGCGGTCTTCGTCTTGGCCATGGCCTATTTTACCATCACGGCCGTCTTGACAAACGACCTCCCCGGGTCCACACTCAAGAGACGTCCCGGAGAGGTGCCCCTTGGCGAAAAACCGTCCCGGCTTCGCGGCGCGCTGCGCGCTCGCCGCTCTGTTCTCCTTCGGATTCGGCGCGCCCGGGCCGTCCGGCGCCCAGGACCTCTCCGACATCCACTTCTCCGACCTGCGCAAGCCCGGCGCCGGGCCCGCCGCTCCCAAGGGCGCGGCCGTCGTCGAGACGACGGAGGATTTTCCCGGCTCGGTCGACCTCCTTCCGCAGTTCCCCGACGCCTCGGACCACAATCAAGTCAACGTCGGCTCCTGCCACGCCTTCAGCACGATCTCGGTCCTCGAGGCCGCCCTCTTCCGCAGGTACCAGCAGCACATCGCGCTGTCCGAGGCCGACCTCTTCCTGCAGCGCACGGTGCTGAGGGGGCAGGTGAACGCGGACTTCGATCCCACGGCGCTGAGCGCGAACGAAGGCAACGACGTCGTCGGAGACGTCTATTTCGCCATCACGAACGGCGTGGCCACCAGCGACCAGTACGGCGAATTCGTGAAGCGCTACACCGCGTTCCGCGATACGGCGAAGCAGGATTCCCAGTACGTCGACAGGATGGTCGCGCAGGAGAACGCTCTTCAGAAGTTTTTCGACAAGACGCTCTTCGACGCCCGCCAGGCCTACAAGGACACGTACACGCCCGAGGCGAAGCGCGGGCTCACGGGCTATCTTTCCAGCGTGAACGGGCGTCAAAGCATCGCCCTGCTCGAAAGCGAGCGCGCGCGCACCAAGGCGATGCTCGCCGGCTTCCGGGCGCTGCAGAAGAGCTACCCGTACATGGGCAACGCCAGCAGCTCGGTCGACGCCGCCGCCTGCGGCAGGCTGGGGACGGAAAGGGGCGCGGCGATCCTCCGCGAGCTGAAGGCCGGCCGTCCCGTCGCCGTGTCCATGTCCTTGTCGGGCCTGCCCGAGTGGGACCAGACCGACGCCTCGCGCGACGCCAACCACGCGTTCACGCTCGTCGGCTACGCGCTGACGCAGAAGGGCGTCAGCTTCCACACCCGCAACTCGTGGGGCGGGAAGAACCCGGACGTGCCGGACTCGCAGCTCTGCCGCGTCTACAATTTCGTGACGGTGCTCACCCCGCAGGAGCCGGGCCTCTAATTCTCCCGCGCCCGCGCGGATGGACAGCGCCGGGCTCTTCGGCTATACTGGCGCGGCGATGATCCATCTCATGGCGGCGCTCGCCGCGGCCGCGCTCGCGGCGCCCGCGCGCGCCGAACTGCCGGAGATCCGCGTGGCGCTCGTCTCCTACGGCGAGACGCCGGCGCGCGAGGTGCGCGAGCTCGAGCCGCTCGCGCGGCGGCTCGAGCAGGCGGCGCGCGGGAAGGCGCGTCTCGCCTTCGCGTTCGGCTCGTACGCGGACGTGGTGTCGTGGGTGGACCAGGAGAAGGTCGACGCGGCGATCGTCACGCCGGGCGTGCTCGGCTACCTGGTCGACCGCGCGCGGCGGACCGGGCGGCAGGAGTGGAAGTACCTCGGCTCGGAGAAGGCGGCGGACAGCAACCGCGCGGTCTGCGTGACGCCGCGCGGCTCGGCGCTGAGATCCGTCGCGGACGTGAAGGCGGCGCAGGAGAAGGGCGGCGTCGAGTTCCTGTTCGTCGATCTGCTCTCGGTCTCGGGACGCATCCTGCCGCAGCTCGCGCTCAAGCGCGCGGGCGTCGACATCCCGCCGCAGGACATCCTCTATACGTCCGCGCACGGGACCTCGCTGCAGAAGCTGCTGCGCGAGAAGAGCGAGAGGCCGCGCGTGGCCTGCGTGTGGGAGAAGGTGCTCCAGGCGCCGGCCAACGCCGGGCGCTTCCGCGCGCTCGACCTGCCTGAGCTGCGCGCGGCGAAAATACCCCCCGACGCGCTGCTGGCCGTCGGCGCGGCGCCGGCCGAGAAGCTCTTGGAGAAAGCGGCGCGCGGCATGGGCGGCGTCATGGGCGCGAACGCGTCGTGGCAGGACGAGGCGGCCGACGTCTGGCGCTCGCTCGAGGAAATCGAGGACGCGGGCTCGCGGCGCCTGCTCACGCGCGTGAGCCTGGACGGCATCGCGTCCATGCTCGTCGCGCACAAGCGGACCTACGGGAGCGCGCCGCGCCTGGCCGTCGTGTTCTCGGGCGGCGGCGCGAAGTGCTCCTATCAAGTCGGCGCCGTTCGAGCGCTCGCGGAGCGCCTCGCGCGCCTGCGCGCCGAGTTCGGCGACCCCGGCTACGACGTCGGCCTCGTGGTCGGCACCTCCGGAGGGGCGATCAACGCGGTGGCCGAGGCCCTCGGCGCGGCGGACACGCCGGAGGACTACGACGCCTTCACGCGCGTCTGGAAGGAGCTGGACCAGCGCAAGCTCATCCGGCCCTCGCTCGTCGTGCGCGCGAACATGGGCTTCTGGTTCGCGGCGTGCCAGGACCTGGCGCTGCTCGGACTCGCGGTCCTGCTCCTGCGCGGCAAGCGCCAGAGCACCGAGTGGTGGGGCCGGCGCGTGTTCGGGCTCGGGCTCTTCCAGCTCGCCCTCTCGGCGCTGCACCTGCGTCCGTGGTGGTTCTTCGGCGACGACGCGATGGCTCAGCATCTGTTCCTGTGGGCCGGCTGGGGGATCGCCGGCGCGGGCTGGATCCAAAGCGCGAGCGGCGGCCTGCTGATCCTGATGCACAAGCAGGGGCGCATCACGCGCCTGCGCGAGGAGCTGATCGCCGCCGTCCTGCTCGCGCTCGTCGTCGTCCTGCCGGTCCTGCAGGGCGTGCGCATCCTCTGGGTCGAGCCGACGCTGTCCCTCAACGTCGGCGTGCTCGAGCTCGTGGCGGAGAAGTTCCCGGTCCTCATGCATTCGATCTCGCCTCCGCCCGAGGGCGACCTCGACGCGTACCTGCGCGTGCTCAGCCGCGAGGTCTTCGAGCGCGGCCTCCTGAAGCGCGACCTCGTGCTCACCGGCTCGCGCCTGGCCCAGGAGAACTCGGCTTTGCCGCAAGACCTGTATTTCTACGCGCCCGCGAGCGCCGCCAGCCCTCAGCCGCGCTTCGGCGAGCGCGGCGTCGCGCTCACGGAGCGCCCCGACCTGCTCTTCGACGCGATGATGGGCTCCGGCGCCATCTATCCCGTGTTCCCCGCGCGCACGATCCCCGATTTCCCCGCCCCGGGCCGCAGCGTCGACATCGTCGACGGCAGCTTCTCGCACCGCAGTCCCGTCGAGGCCGCCGTGCTGTGGGGCGCGACGCACATCATCGTGCTCGAGGCCGCGCCCGAGGAGATCAGCCCGCGCGGCTCCTTCGCCGCGAACGTCGGCGCGGCGCTCACGCATCTCTACGATCAGGCCCAGCTCCTCGACCAGTACTCGAAGCAGCAGGTGACGACGGTGACCTTGTATCCGTCGCCGCCGCACATCGGCCTGCTCGACTTCTCGGGCGCCGTGCTCGCCAAGTCCATCGCGCGCGGCTATCAGGAGACGCTCGGACGCGGGGCGCTCGGCTGGGCGCCGTTCCGGAAGGAAGCCGGCGAGCCGCGCTTCGTGAGGCTGGGCGCGCCGTGAACGGCCGCGCCGCGCTCGCCGCCGGACTCTGGCTCGCCGCGGCCGCTCCCGCCGGCGCCTATCAGCGCGACGAGCACTACTTCACGGTCCACCTCGCGCTCGCCTCGCTGAGGCCGCGCATCGAGGGCGAGGACGTCGTCGCCTTCTGCGCCCAGCTCGCCGACGAGGCGCCGGAGCTCAACGCGATCCAGGCCTACGAGCGCCTGATGCGCCATCCGCTCGACTACGCGGCGTGGAGCATGGGCGGCCGCGGCTCGGACGCGAACGTCGGCCGCATGGTCACCATCCAGCAGCTCCTGCACGGCCTGACCGGCGGGGCGCCCGCGGCCGTGCGCGTGGTCGCGACGGCGGCGGCGCGCGCGTCGCTTTCCGAGGTCGAGGCCGCGCGCGGCGATCCCGCGCGCCGGACCGACGCGCTCTGCGCGCTCGGCTTCGCCCTCCACCTGTACGGCGACTCGTTCGCGCACCGGCGCATCAAGAACCCGCGCCGCATGTACCAGACCGGCATCGGCCACCTGTTCGACGCGTCGAAGCCGGACTTCCCTCTCGCGCGGCTCGCGCTGTGGCGCGAGTACGTCGGCTCGCTGAGGACCCTGTTCCCGTCCGCTTCGGCCGAGACGCTCGACCCGCTCCTCGCGAGCGCCGAGGAGCCGAGCCGCTCCGCGCGCAGCGCCAACGCCTACGGCCGCGGCGAGCTGATCCGCCTCGAGACGGCCGAGCTCGTGCGCCGCGGCGCCTCGCCCGCGCCCATGCCGATCAACGCCGCGAAGGTCCCCTGCCAGCCGCTCGCCGATGCGTACGCGGCGCGCCGCGGCTGGAAGTCCGCGCCCAGCTGCGAGCGCGCCTGGGCGCTGTACCGCCGGGAGGCCGAGGAGGCGCTCGCGGCCTACGACGCCGAGCCAGCGCACGCCGGCGAGCCGAGCCGGCCGGACTGCGCGCGCTCGTTCTACGACGGCCCGCTGTTCGACGGAGGAGCGCGATGAACCTCGAACGCCACCACCGCCGCATCCGGACCAAGGCGAAGGTCCTGCACTGGAGCCTCCTGCCCTTGTTCCTGCTCAGCGTGCCGCTCGCGCTCTACTTCGGCTACGGCGTCTGCGAGGAGGCCGACTCCGCCGCGTCGTACGCCGCGTGCGGCGCCTTCCAGGCCTTGCCGTTCCTGCCCAGCCTCGCCGGACTCATCATACTCGCGCTGATCGCCTGGGACCTGACCAACGTCGGCCTCGACATCCACTTCGAGCGGCACGGCGTTCCGTCCAAGAAGCACAACGTCCATCACGCGGTGCACGGCTACAACGCGATCGACGAGCGCCATCGCCGCCACGTGCACTGGGCGGTGATCCACGTCGCGTTCGCGACGCTGGCGATCGCCGCGTGGCTGGCCTACGAGGCGTACGTCTCGACTCACTGACGACGGCGCTCAGCGCGCGGCGCGCGTCACGCGCCACACGGAGCCCGAGGCGTCGTCCGAGAACAGCAGCGAGCCGTCGGCCGCGAACGCGACGCCGACGGGCCGGCCCCAGACCTGGCCGTCGGGCGCGACGAAGCCGGTCACGAAGTCCTCGTAGCCGCCCTCGGCCTTGCCGTCCTTCAGGGGCACGTAGACGATCTCGTAGCCGGTCCGCGTCGAGCGGTTCCAGGAGCCGTGCTCGGCCGCGAAGATGCCGCCGCGATAGCGCGCGGGAAATCGCCTTCCTTTATAAAAGGCCAGCTCGAGCGAGGCGTCGTGCGGCTCGAGCAGGACGTCGGGGACCAGGACCTTGTCCTTGAGCTCCGGATGCTTGCCCGCGTGGCGCGGGTCCTGGTTCCCGCCGATGTAGTACCACGGCCAGCCGTAGAACCCGCCGGGCTCCACGTGCGTGATGTAGTCGGGCGGCAGATCGTCGCCGAGCTGGTCGCGCTCGTTGACCGAGGCCCAGAGCTTCCCGGTGTCCGGGTCCACCGCGAGGCCGACCGCGTTGCGGATGCCCCAGGCGTAGACGCGCCGCGCGCTCCCGTCCGGCTTCATCTCCAAGATGTCGGCGCGCTCGCGCTCGTCGGGATGGTCGTCCGTGTCGTTGACGTTCGAGCGCGAGCCGACCGAGACGTACATCTTGGAGCCGTCGCGCGAGAAGACGACGTCGCGCGTCCAGTGGCCGCCGCTGATCATCCCGCCCCCGGGCAGGTCCGCGATCTTCTCGGCGGGGCCGCGCGCGGCGAGGTCGCCGTTCTCGTACGGGAAGCGCAGGACCGCGTCGGTGTCGCCGACGTAGACGTATTCCGGCTTCGGCCCCGGCGGATAAAAGGCGATCCCGAACGGCTTGTTGAGGCCCGCCGCGAACACCGCGACGGTCCGCGGCTTGCCGTCGGCCCCGACGCCGCGCAGGATCTTGAGCCGGCCGGGCGCGCTCTCGGCGACGAACAGGTCGCCGTTCGGCGCGGTCCGGATCAGGCGCGGGTTCGAGAGCCTCTCCGCGTAGAGGCTCACCTTGAAGCCGGCCGGCGCCTGCGGCCAGGCGCCCTCGGGCCGCGCGACGATGCTCGGGCCGTTGTTCGACGACTCGCTCGCGTACGGGGCGGGCAGGTCGGCGGCCGCGATGCGGTGGCGCCGGCCGGGCGCCTCGTCGCGGTAGTCGGTGAACGGGCCGGCCGCGGCGGACCGGACCGCGAGGGCGGCGCAGGCGGCGAGGGCGAGGCGCGGGGCGGGCATGCTTTCTCCTTTCATGCGGCGACGCCGAGAAAGCTATATTAACGCCTTCGATGAGCGCAAGAACTCCGTCGGCGAAGCGGCTCGCGCTCGCGGCGGCGCTCGCGGCCGCGGCCCTGCTGGCCTGGATCGCCGCGCGCGCGCGCGGGTTCGACGGCGAGGACTTCGCCTACTACTACTGCGCCGGCGCGGTCGCGAACGCAGGCGCGTCGCCCTACGAGCCGGCCGCGTACCAGGAGTGCCTGCGCGGCGTGTTCCGCCGCCCGAATCCGAACATCTCGCGCGACTCCGGCTCCGCCTATCCGCCTCCCGCGATCGTCCTGTTCCGCGCGCTCGCCGCGCCGCCCTACGCCGCGTCGTTCGCGCTCTGGAACGCGGCGCTCCTCGCGGCGAGCCTTTGGCTCGTCTCGCGGCGCCGCGCGCGGGCCGCGGACATGTTCCTGCTCCTGCTCTGGCCCGCCTTCGTCCTCACCTGGGACTATCACAAGATCGGCCTCGTCCTGTTCGCGCTCTTCCTCGCCGCGCTCGCTCTGATCGAGGACGGCCGCGAGGCGCCGGGAGGGGCCCTGCTGTCGCTGCTCGTCTTCCAGCCGCAGTGGCTCGCGGCGGCCGGGCTCTACCTGGCCGCGCGGCGGCGCCGGCGCGCGCTCGCGGCGGCGGCGGGCGGAGCCCTCGTCCTCGCGCTCGCGTCTTGGCGCGCGGGCTGGGCGCTCGAGTGGCTCGCGAGCGCGGCCGAGCACGCGCAGACCATCGTCGGCTTCGACAATCAGAGCCTCTTCGTCGCCCTCGTCAAGCCGTTCGACGCGGCCGCCTGGTTCTTTCCGCGGTCCTGGATGGCGCTGACCGCGCGCGCGCTCGTCTCTCTCGCCCTCGCGGCGGAGGCGTGGCGGCGGGCGCGCCGGCCGGACGGGCTGGCTCCGTTTCTCGGCTTCATCGTGCTCGCCCAGCCCTACTCGCACGCCTCCGACGCTCTGTGGGCCTTCCCGCTCCTGCCGGCCGCGCGCGACCGGCTCGCGTCGCGCCTGGGCTGGAGCCCGCGCGCCGCCGACGCGGCCGCGCTCGGCTTCACGCTGCTCCTGTGGTACGCGCTGGCCGCCGGACCCGGCGGCCGCGGCCGCGTCGACGTCGAGAACCGCGAGGGCTACCTGACCTGCGCGCTCGTCCTCGTCTGGCTCGTCTTGGAGCACGCTCCTCCCGGGACGCGTCTCCATAAAGGGGCGGCTTGAAAATTCCCGGAGCGTCTGTTATCGTGACGGCGCGATGAAGTACGAAAAGTGGGCGGGCGTGATCGTGCTCGCCGCCGGGCTCGGCTACGCGGGCCGCGAGCGCTGGGCCGCGCAGCGTCTCGAGGAGCTCCAAGCCCTCCGGCACGGCGAGACCGGCGGCTTCGTCGACGCGAAGCTCTCGACTTCCCTGCTTCCCGCCGGCTGGCTCGACGTCCTGCTCGACACCGTCCCCACGGCGTCGGTCCAGTCCGCGGCCGACGAATCGGTCGTAGGACCGGACGGAAAGCCGCGGCCGAAGGGCCCGGTGGAGCTGCACAACGGCTACGTCGAACCGGGGGTCAAGGTCGGCCTCGCGAAATCGAGGCGCGCCCGCGCTCAGCGCGGCGCGGGCCTGCTGATCGACTCGCGCGGGCAGCGCTTCGAAATCTCGCCGCGGCTTTCCTCGGCGACCGCCTCCGCGCCGGAGGAACCCCCCGAAGCGGCTCCGCCGACCGCGAAGGCTCTCCCGATCGACCCGGCCCTGATACAGCGGCGCAAGGACAACGCCTGGTTCGCCCTGAAGTGGTCGGGCGCCGCGGGCGCCGCGCTCCTGCTCTGGTAAGGCGCCGTCTCTGGGCCTTTCGGCCTAATCGCGATTAGGCCCTTTGCTTCTGTGCGCTCGGGGCCGTTCGTCCTATAATGTCGGACCATCCGGCCTATGCCCCTCAACTCCCCGAATCCCGAGGCCTTTTTCATGAAGAAGCTCCCCCTCCTCGCCGCCCTCGCCGCCGCGACGCTCGCCCCCGCAGGCGCGCAGACCTCCGCGCTCGACGCCCTGCGCTCGCTGGCCGGCTCCGCCGCGCCCGCCGCCGGCGCCGGCTTCGACGGCGCCGCCCCCTCGGGCGGGGCCGCGTTCTCCGCGCAGAGCCTTCCGTCCTCGAACGCGATGACGCAGGCGCAGCTGAGGCAGGCGATGCTGTCGAACCTCGATTTCATCCAGAGCGCGTTCGCGGCGCAGTACGGCCCCGGGCAGTGGAAGGAGACGCACGAGGGCTGGGGCCTCGACGCGCAGATCGCCGCCGCGAAGAAGAAGGTGACCGCCGATCCGGACATGACGGTCGCGCAGTATCACGACGTGCTGCGCAATTTCTTCGACTCGATGAAGGACTTCCACGTCAGCGTCCAGTTCGACTCGACCGAGTCCTCGTCCCTGCCGTTCACGATCGGCGGCGCCGGCGGCCGCTACTTCATCGAGTCGATCGACCGCACCAAGCTCTCTCCGGCCGTCTTCCCGTTCAACGTCGGCGACGAGCTCATCGCCTTCGGCGGCAAGCCGATCGCGCAGGTCGTCGCCGAGCTGCAGGCCCGCCTCGGCGGCAACACCGCGCAGACCACGCGCGCTCTCGCCGAGATGTACCTGACCAGCCGCAGCGGCGCGGGCTTCGGCGACGTCGCGAAGGGCCCGGTCATGGTCTCGGTCAAGCCCAAGGGCTCCGACCAGGTGGTTACGCGCCAGCTGACCTGGACGTACACGCCGGAGCAGGTCTCCAACCCCGTCGGCGGACGCGGCTTCCACGCCGAGACGGCCGGCCCCGTGCGCGGCGCCGCGCCGGCGATCCCCAGCATGCTCTCGCCGATGGCCGACCAGACCGCGGGCGCGAACGCGGCCGGCAATCCGTTCGCGCTCGGCGCGCAGAGGAGCTTCGTCCCCGCCCTCGGCGAGAAGACCTGGGAGTCCGACCCCGACGCGATCTTCTACGCGTACGAGTTCAAGACCCCCGGCGGCCGCAGGGGCGGCTACGTACGCATCCCCTCGTACGAGCCCGACGACGCCGACGCGGCGGTCGCCGAGTTCGCGGCCCTCGTGAAGAAGTTCTCGGAGGAGACCGACGGCCTCGTGATCGATCAGGTCGACAACCCGGGCGGCTCGGTCCCGTACCTGTACGCGCTGGCCTCGATGCTGAGCCCGCAGCCGCTGTCGACGCCGGCGCACCGCGTCGCGATCACGCAGGACGACGTGAACAGCGCCGCCTCGCTGGTGAAGCTCGCGCCGATCGTGACCACCGACGCGCTGGCCCAGCGCGTGCTCGGCAAGACGCTCGACGGCTATCCGGTCACGCTGACCGTCTGGCAGAACATGGTCGACTACTCGAACTTCGTCATCGCGCAGTGGAACCAGGGCAAGACCCTGACCGACCCCGTCCACATCGAGGGCGTCGACGCGATCAATCCCTCGCCCGTCGCGACGTACTCGAAGCCGATCCTGCTCCTGATCAACGAGCTCGACTTCTCGGGCGGAGACTTCTTCCCCGCGATCATGCAGGACAACAAGCGCGCGACGCTCTTCGGCACGCGCACCGCCGGCGCGGGCGGCTTCGTGAAGCCCGTGACCTGGCCGAACCAGGTCGGCATCAAGCAGTTCACGATGACCGGCTCGATCGCGGTCCGCGCGAACAACAAGCCGATCGAGAACCTGGGCGTGACGGCCGAGATCCAATACGCGCCGAGCCCGGCCGACCTGCAGGACGGCTTCCTGGAGTACAAGGCCGCGGCCGCGGCCGCGCTCGACAGGATGCTCGGCGCCGGCTCGACCGCTTCGCGCTGACCGCGCTCGTCGGGCATTGCCCGAAAGGCCTAGCCCGACAGTACCCACTTGACCTACTCCCCTGTAACATTTGTATAACACGGCCGTGAACGGCGCCGGCCGCGGCCGGCCCGTCCGAAATGCCCGGGGGGAGGAGTTCATGAGAGAGCGCAGGATCTGGCTGGCCGCCGCCGCCGTCGGCGTCGCGCTGGCCGCCAAGTCGCGCGCGGGGGCGCAGATGTGTCCGATCACGCCCGCCGCCGCGTCGTTCGAAGATTCGATCAACGGAGTGCTGGGCCCGAAGAGCCCGTTCAAGGCCCCGCTCGCCGCGCAGAAGGACCTCGTTTCCAGCGAGGACGCCGCGCGCAAGGCCGAGGCCGAGGCGATCCCGCCCGGCGGAGGGCACCCGCCGACGCCGCGCCCTCCGACGCCGCGTCCTCCGACGCCGCGTCCTCCGACGCCGCGCCCTCCGACGCCGCGCCCGCCGACTCCGCGGCCCCCGACTCCGCGCCCGCCGGCGCCGCATCCAGTGCCGCATCCGAACCCGCGGCCGTCGCATCCGACTCCTCCCGACCAGCATCACCGCGATTGGAACCGCTGGCCCGGACACCCGGGCTGGGGCCGCGACAACCACTGGGACTGGGACCGCTGGGGCCGGCCGCACTGGTGGGGCTGGATCATCTGGGACGTCAACCAGAACCTCGCCTGCCGCGACTGGTACGGCAGCGAGCTGAACTCCTGCAACTCAAGCTGCGACGCGGACAACAACTCCTGCGTGGAAGCCTGCAACGGCGACTCCGACTGCGCCCAGCAGTGCGACTACAACAACGAGCAGTGCACGAACGTCTGCCAAGAGGATTACGAGGCCGACGTCGCGACCTGCCCTTAAGCCGCGGCTGACGCTCCGATGTATGCCCCCGCGCGGGCGGCCCCCGCGCGGGGGCGCTTTTTCATATACTGAAGCCGCTCAAAGGAGAAACGACTATGGAAGAGAAGAAGGAAGAAGGGGCGGCGTGCGGTAAGGGCGGCTGCGGCATTCACTGCGGCTGCTGCGTCTGCAAGGCGATCAAGGCCCTGGTCCTGCTCCTGATCGGCGGCGTGATCGGCTTCCTGCTCGGCCGCTGCTGCGGCGGGCACCGCATGTGCGCGATGGCTCCGGCCGCGGCTTCCGCGCCGGCCGCCGACGCCTCCGCGCCGGCGACGACGCCGGCCCCGGCTCCGGCGAAAGCGCACAAGAAAGCCAAGTAGCTCCCCGCGCCGAGCGGATGAATCGGAGGCCCGAACGCGGACCGCGCTGGGCAGGACTGCTCCTGCTCGGGGTCCTCTTCAACGCGGCCGCGGCCCTGCTCCTTCGGCCGGTGCACCAAAGTCCCGACGGGGTGGGCTACTTCGCCTACCTTTGGTCGGTCTTTTCGGAACGGACGCTGTCCTTCGCGACCACCTATCAGCGGTATCACGGGATGCCGCCGGCGCGCACGCCGAACGGGTGGCTGGCCGACCACGTGTCGTTCGGAACCGCGCTGTTGTGGGCGCCGTTCGTCGAAGCGGGCCGGTGGTCCCGCGCGTTCGCCGCGGGCGCGGATCCGCTCTCCCCGCGCGAGGCGTTCTGTCTGGCCAGCTTCGGAAGCATGGTCCTCGGCTCCCTCTGCCTGGTCCTGCTGACCTCCGCTTTGGGCGCGGGCGAGCGGATCCGGCGCCGCCTTCTCGTCGCCGGGCTGACGCTGTTCGGCACGCCGCTGTTTTTCTACAGCTTCGCGCACACGACGTATTCTCACGCCGCCACGGCGTTCGCGTCCGGCCTCTTCGTCTGGTACTGGCTGAGGTCCTCTCGAGAGGAAGCCCCGCTGTCGCCGCTGCGCTGGGGAACGCTGGGGCTCCTCGGCGGCCTGGCCGCCTGCGTTCGGACCCAGGAGGTCCTGGTCCTGATCGCGCCCGCGTGGGAGTGGCTGGGACGATGCCGCGGAGGATCGAGGGAGCGCCGCGGCGATCTCGCCCGAGCGGCGGCGGCGCTGGCGGGAGGCTTCCTCGTCGGATTTTCGCCGCAGGCTCTGGTCTGGAGGCTGCTCTACGGCTCGTTCCTCGCCGCTCCCGCCGCGTTCAACATGGCCTGGTCCAACTTCGCGCTCGGCCCCACGCTGTTCTCCTCCTACCACGGCCTGCTGACGTGGACTCCGCTCTACGCGGTCGCGCTCGCCGGGCTGGCGTGGGAAGCCCGCCGCGGCGACTCGCGGGCGGGGCCGCTCGCGCTGATCCTGATCGGACAAATCCTGATCAACAGCTTCTGCATGGCTTGGTGGAACGGGCTGTCTTTCGGCCTGCGTCAATTGACCGGAACCAGCCTGATCGCCGGGCTCGGCGTCGCGTTTTTTCTCCGGCGCAGCGCGGACGTCCCGAAGCCGTGGCGCGCGCTCGGGCTCCCCGCCGCCTGCCTCTGCTCTCTCTGGACGGCGCTGCTCGCGCTGCGCGGCTACGCCGGGACGCTGGACCTGTTCTTTTACGTCTCGCCGCGCGAGCTGGCGGCCACCGTCGTCCGTCTGGGGCCCGCGTTCTCGGGGGCGGCGGCCGCGCTCCGCGGCGGCGGCTTCGTGATCGCGGAGATCTGGGCGGCCGCGCTCTTATCGGAGCTGGCGGCCGGTCTTTGGCTCTGGCGTCTGCTCGCGATCGAGAAGACCGGCCGCCCCTGGCTGTCCTCGACGCGCTGGCTTCTGCTGACCGCCGCGCTCCTCGTGCTGTTCGCCGACGGGGCCGTTCTGCGAGCGCGCCGCGGGGCTCGCCCCGACTTCGCCCCGGGAACCTATCTCGACTCCGCTCAGGTCGGAGACCTGTACGCGTCGCAGACGCACGCCGTCGAGGCCGTCTACTACGCGCAGAGCGGAGACGCGGCGGCCGCGCGGGATTATTTCTCGCGCGCGGAGTCGGAGCTCCCGGCGTCTCCCGCCGCCGAGCCGTGGAGGCAGACCCTCCAAAGCTGGCGACGGGAGCTCTTCCCCGGGCCCGCCGCCGCGAACCCCTGAACGGCTCGGCGGTTCAGGACGGCGAGGGCTTCGCCGCGGCCTCCGCGGCGAGCTTCTCGCGGCGCGCGAGCGCGTCGGCCTTGTACTTGACGTCGTAGGCGGCGGTCTTCTCCGCGCGCAGGCGCTTGGCTTCCTTGGAGGCCGCGCGCTCGTTGCGCACGTCCTCGGCCGGCTTCCGCTTGTCCTTCGTGGTCATGGCGTCTCCTTTAAAAAAGAAACCCTCGGGCCTCGTTCGCCCGAGGGTTTTGCGGCTGTCTCGCGTCGAAAGCTAGTTGCGGGAGTTGCGTCGCCGGTTCTGCCGGCGGCCGCCGCCGCGCTGTGAAGCTTCCCAGTCCTCCTGGGACACGGCCTTGCGGTAGAAGAGATCGGGGGGCTCGTTGGCGTGGCTGTTGACGAAGACGAAGGAGACCGGGAAGCCGTACTTCTCGGTGAGGATCGGGCCCTGCGTCTTCAGGTACTCGAGCAGCTCCTGCTGGCGGACGTCCTTCCAGACGAGCACGCCCTGGCGCGCGGGCCTGCGGCTCGCGCCGCCGACGTCCACCGAGAAGCGCACGTTGAGCGGCGCGCCCAGGCTCTTCTCGATCAGGGCGCGGTTGGCCTTGTAGATCTCGAGCTTGTACAGAAAAGTGCTCTCCATGGCCACGTCGAGGGGCAGAGGCGTGCGCACCGACTTGTCCTCGCGCAGGATGATCGTGCCGTCCTTCGTGCGAACCACCGCGTCGAACTCGGTGATGTAGCGGCGCTTCTTGGAGCCGTCGGGCTGGGGGATCTCCTCGAAGAAGTCGCGGCCCGCCTGCAGGACGGTCTCGCCCTTATTGACGCTGTCCTCATGGGACTTCAGCTCGTGCAGGAGCCCGACATAGCGGCTGTAGGTCACTCCGTCGATGATGTTCATGACGCCCTGCGGCTGGTCCTTGTACTTCTCGACGAGGCGGTTGTACTCGGCGCGCATCTTCGGGACCGGTAGCGGACGCTCGACGATGTAGGAAAACTTGAAGCGGCCGGGCTGCTCGGCTTGTAGCTCGGCCTCCTTGGCGCGGATGTGGTCCGCGATCTGCTGATAGCCGCGCACGTCGAACGTCAGCTGGACCTGGTCGAAACGGGCGTCCATGTCCTGCTCGGCGTGGCCGCCCGACGCGAACTCCTTCTTCGCCTCCTCGATGTAGGCGTCCACGCGACGGATGCCCTCGCGGATCTCGGAGTCGGCGTTGTCGGCGGGATGGAAATAGACGCGGTGCGTGTGCACGGCGATCTGCCGGCCCTCCTCGTCGGTCAGGACGGCGTCGATCCAGGTGCGGGTATCCTCCAGATGCACGCTCGAGGCCGCGATGTTCCTTTCGGCCGCGGCCATCTCGACCGCCGCGAGCTTGACGCGCGACTCGTCGTAGGCGTCGTCCATCACGTTCATCGTGTCGCTGAGATCCATCTTCGGCGAAAGCAGCGCGTAGAGGCGGCGGATCTCGCGGTACTGGTCGGCGACGCGGCCGCCGACCCAGACGCCCTCGTCGTTCTTGATGAAGACGTCGTCGCCGCGGCCGCGGACGTTGCGGCCCTCGGCGGGCGGGGCGGCGCGGCCGCCGTCGAAGCGGCCGCCGCGGTCGCGCGCGGCGGCGGTCTGGCGCAGCTCGTCGAGCGCCGGCGTCGAGAGCGCGGCGGAGAGCGCCGTGCGGAAGTCGGACGCGGCGGCGGCGGGAGCGGCGGCCGGCGCCGCGTCGGACGGGGCGGAGACGGCCGCGGAGACCGGGACGAAGGCCGCGCCCGCGGCGGCGGCCGGGGCGGCGATCGGGGCCTGGGCGGCGAAGACGGGAGCGGCGGTCACGGCGGAGAGAGACGGCGCGAGCAGGGAGGCGCCGAGAGCCGGCGCGGAGAGGGTTCCCGTCAGGCCCGGCCGCATCGCCGCGCCGCCGAGGGCCGACGGAGCGGCGCTCAGTCCGGCGCCGAGGACCGCGGGCAGCGAGACGCGCGGCACCGCCTCCATTTGCGCGGCGGCCGGCCCGGAGACGACGGCGAGCAGCACGAGGAACGCGGCCCGGCGGAGAGCGGGTTTCATGCGACCAGTGTAGCGGTCCCCGAGCGGTCGAGCCTGGGCCTTTGGGGAGGGCGCGCGCCGACAAGGGACCTACCGGCGGCGCGGGCACCGGGCTTGACCGCGCCGAGCTCAGGGATTACACTGGCGTCATGAGGCTTTCCAGCCTGCCTCGGGCGGCGTCGGTCGGCGCGCTCCTGCTGCTGCCGGGCTGCGGGTGGGTCAACTTCAACCAGACGATGAGCAACGAGGAGTACATCCTGCGCTCGGAGATCCGCGGCTACTACTCCGAGGTCGGGACGGCCTTCGCGGGCGGCAACGCGGACGCGCTGAGCCAGCTCTACGACGACACGATCGCCAAGCCGATGACGCGCGACCAGATCCTCGCCTGGGGGCGGGATTTCTTCGGCAAGCACGGCCCCGCGCAGTTCCACGTCGAGAAGCTCGACATCGAGAGCCTCGGCCACGTGAGCGCGACCGTCGTGCTGACCTACCGCGTCGACACGCGCGACGGCGTGGGCTCGTTCCGCGGGACCGAGCGCGACGAGCTGCTCAAGCACGGCCGCCGCTGGTACGTCGCGTCCTGGGAGAAGCTGTCCGATCCCCCGAAGCCGTGACGACCCGGCCCTACAGGCTGAAGTTGAGCGAGGCGCCGAGCACGATGTAGTCGCGGTTCGGCAGGCCCGTCTGCTCGTAATGCACGTAGCCGCCCTTGACGCTCAGCATCTGCAGGCCGACCGTGCCGCCCGCCTCGAACGCGTTCGAGTTGGGCTCGCTGAGCTCGTAGGTCGTGTGCGTGTAGGCGATGTAGGGCTGGACCACCGGGATGGACTTCCACTTGAGGCGCAGCGTGTAGGAGAGGTCGGGGAAGCCCTGCTCGATGGCGCTGATGCCGGTGATGTTCAGGAACGGCGCGGCGCGCAGGTTCTGGCCGTCGAGAACCTTGTCGTAGTAGCTCTTCGTGACCGTCGCGCTGAGCTCGGTGATCAGGAATTTGACGCCGGCGAACGCGGCGAGGTCGGTCTGGCCGAGGTCGAAGGCCTTCGCGCGGGACGTCGTCGGCCCGAACGGGTCCTGGCCCACCGTCTGCAGCTGGTCGGAGTGCATGATCTCGTTGGCCGAGACGCCGAGGTCGACGGCCGCGAGGCCGGCGCCGAAGGTCTGGTCGCTGCCGGAGTCCGGGCCGGCCATCTTGTGGCCGTGCGTCGTGCCGCCCGGCGTGAGCGAGAACGTCAGGTCGCCGCCGACCGTGCCCTGCTGGTAGCCGTCGACGCGCGGCAGGACCGAGCCGGCGACGCCGAGCGCGAGCGGGCCGGACTCGTAGGCGACGCGCAGGCCGTAGTCGTTGTAGATGCCGTTCGTGTAGTCGGCCTTGTAGCGCGTGTAGTTCGGCGCGATCGTCCAGGAGTCGCCGAGGTCGAGCGAGGCGTTCGCGTGCGTCGTCTGATAGCTGTGGTCTCCGACGCTCTGGTCGATGCCCGCGCTGAAGCCGGCGTAGGCCGGGGCGGCGAGGACGGCGGCGGCGGCGAGTATCGCGAGACGGCGGCTCATTTTTCCCATACTCCTCCCTACGTTCGGCGCGCGCGCGAGTTCGCGCGCGGCCGCCGGACATTATAGTTTCTCAAGCGAGCCGAAAGAAACGGATATAAACCACAGAGACACGGAGACACGAAGAACGGCGGAGAAAAGAAACGTCGTTGATTTTTTTCTCTGTGTCTTTGTGTCTCTGTGGTTTAGTCGTTCGGTCGTTCGCCGTCAGCGTTTCGGCCGGCCCGCGTCGAGCTTGAGGATCGGCCCCAGCGTCGCCGCGTCGCCGACCACGACCGCGACGAGCCGCGCGGGGTCGAGATGCGCGCGCGCCGCGGCCAGCGCGGTCTCGGGCGTGACCGCCGCCAGGCGCCGCGGGTAGGCGCCGATCGCGTCCTCCGGGTCGCGACCGCTCTCCACGATCGCCGCGAGGTAGCTCGCGACGCGGTCCAGAGAGGAGAGGCGCATGAGGAAAAGGCCCGACAGGTGGCGCTTCGTCGAGGCGAGGACCTCGGCCGGCGCGGGCTTCGCGCGCAGGGCCTCGAGCTCAGCGAGAATCTCGTCGAGCGCGGCGCGCGCCGCGTCGGGCCGCACGTCGGCCGAGGCCGACCAGACCGAGCCGCGCGAGTAGACCTCGATCGACGAGTACGCGCCGTAGGTGTAGCCGCGGCGCGTGCGCAGGTTCTCGAACAGCCGCGAGTTCGCGGTGCCGCCGAGAACGTGGTTGGCCGTCGCGAAGGCGACGTAGTCGGCGTCGCGCGGGGTCAGCGGCGTCGCCTGGGCCACGACGAGGCTGGCCTGAGCGGAGCCCGGACGATCGACGAGCGCGACGCGAAAGGCTCCGGCGACGGGCAGGGGCGGGAGCTCGGGCGGCGCGGCCGCCGCGGCCCACGGCGCGAGCGCGCGCTCGAGGGCCTCGCGCGCGGCCTCCGGCTCGACGTCTCCGACGACGACGAGGTAGCCTCCGCCCGGGCGCACGCGCGCGGCGTGGTAGGCGCGCACGCGCGCCGCGTCGACGGCCGCGATCGCGGCCTCGTCGGGCGCGCCGCGGGAGTACGGATGCCCGGAGAATAGCTCCGCGCGCAGGCGCTCCTCCGCGAGGAACGTCGGCTGGACGCGGCGCAGGGCCAGCTCCTCGACCGCGTTCTCCCTCCAGAGCGCGACCTCGTCCTCGGGAAACGACGCCTCCGTCAGCACGCGCGCGAGCTCGCCGCAGAAAGCCGGGAAGTTCCGCGCGAGCCCCGACGCCGAGACCTTGAGCCACTCCGCCTCGCTCGCCGCGCCGAGCGACCAGCCGAGCGACGCGAACGCGCGCGCGACGCCCGCGGCGTCGAGGCCCGCGCGGCCCTTGAGGAGGAGCTCCTCGCAGGCCGGCGACAGCGCGTCCTCGCCCGCGGCCTCGTGCGCGCGGCCCGAGCGCAGGCCGAGGCGCACCTCGACGAGCGGCAGGCGCGCGTCGCGCACGACGAGGACGTCGAGGCCGTTCGAGAGCCGCCAGCGCCGCGGCTTCGGCGGCGCGAGCTCGCGCTCGGGCCCGGGCGGCGGCGGCGGCGCGCCGGCGTCGCGCGGCTCCTCGGGCGGCGGCGCGGGCGGGACCGCGGCCGGCGGAGCCGGGCGCGGCGGACCGGGGACCACCTCGAGGCGGCAGCGGCCGCGCTCGCCGAGCCAGCGCCGCGCCGCGCGGCGCACGTCCGCGCCGGTCGTCGCGAGCAGGCGCGAGAGGTCGCGCCAATAGTCCGCGGGATCGCCGACGAGGGCCGCGTACGAGCTCAGCGTCTGCGCGCGCTCGGCCAGCGACTGCAGGCCCTCCAGCCACGCGCGCTCGAGCTGGACCTTCGCGCGCGCGAGCTCGTCGGCGGCCGGCCCCTCGCGGCGGAAGCGCGCGAGCACCGTCTCGGCCGCCGCGGCGGCTTCGTCGAGCTTGACGTCGACGCGCGCGGTCACGAAGAGGCCGAACAAGTCCTCGCCGCGCGCGCTCGAGTGGCTCGACCAGTACGGCATGTGCGCGCTCGCCGACAGCGCGAGGCGGCGCTTGCGCACGAGCTCGTCGTGCAGAGGGCTGTCGTCGCCGCCGCCGAGCACGGCCGCGAGCGCGTTCAGCGCCCAGTAGTCGGTCGAGCCGCGCTTGGGCAGGCGCCAGCCGAGCACGAGCAGGGGGTTCGTCGCGAGCGGGTCCTCGACGCGCCGGCGCTTCTCGGGCCCGCGCGGCGGCTCCGCGACATTCGCGCGGCGCGGCCGGTCGCGGCGCGGGATCGGGCCGAAGTGGCGCGCGGCGAGGCGCCGCGCCTCCGCGACCGTGACGTCGCCCGCGAGCGCGAGGACCGCGTTGTCGGGCGCGTAGTGGCGGTCGTAGAAGCGCCGCACGTCCGCGAGCGTCGCCGCGCGCAGGTCCGCCTCGTCGCCGATCGTCGGGTGCGCGGCCTCCCAGCGCGCGAAGGCGAGCTCGCCCATCGCGGCGTCGGTCGCGCGGCGGTAGGGCTGGTTGGCGTAGCTCTGCGCCATCTCCTCGAGCACGACGCGCTTCTCGAGCTCGAGCTCGCGCGGCGTGATCAGGAGGCCGCGCATGCGGTCGGCCTCGGCCCAGAGCACGGCCTCGAGCGAGCGCGCGGGCAGGACCTCGTGGTAGGTCGTGTTCGTCTTCATCGTGTAGGCGTTGTCCACGCCGCCGTTCGTCTCGACGAGGCGCGAGATACCGTTCGGCGGGACGTTCTTCGTGCCCTGGAACATCAGGTGCTCGAAGAGATGCGCGAAGCCGGCCTTTCCGCGCTCCTCGTCCAGCGAGCCGACGCGGTAGGTCAGCGAGACCGCGACGAGCGGCGCCGAGCGGTCGGTCTGCACGACGACCTTCAGGCCGTTGCGGAGCTTGAACGAGCGCACCGGAAGCACGCGGAGATGATCCCATATCCGCCGCGCGGCGCGCATCTTTGTCGTCGGGAGAATTCGACGGGACCGGCTACGAACGGAAAAAATTTAACCACAGAGACACAAAGGCACAAAGAAAAACGATTTTTTCGTTTCTCTGTGTCTTTGTGCCTCTGTGGTTGATTATTTTCCGTCGTTCAGCGCAGGGAACGGCGGACGTCGGACTCTTCCATGAGGAAGGCGACGTAGCGCTTGTCCGCGGCGTCGAGAGCGGCGGCCGGCTGCGCGGCGGTCGGCTTGATGTCGGCCAGGAGCGGCAGGCCGCTCGCGCGGCCGGCGTCCTCGAGCGCCCGCTCCGCGCCGTCGGCCCAGCGCCCGACCGCGGCCTTGACGGCCGGGGCGTCGTCGCCGTCGACCTTCGGGAGAGCCTTGAAGTCCCCGCCGAGCTCGGCGAAGACGCGCGCGGCGACGGCGACGCGCATGTACTCGCGCTCGGCGCAGGCCGGCATGTCCGTGAACATCGACTTCGCGGCCTCGGCCGCGATCAGCGGTCCGTAGACGCGCGGGTGCGCGGGCAGGGCGTCGGAGAGCAGGATCGCGGGCCGGCCGTCGACCACGCCGGACTTCACCGCCTCCGCCTGCGTCACGGTGTAGACGCCGAGCTTATCCTCGTCGAGGAGCCGACTCACCCAGCCGCCGGCCTCGGGGCCGTCGTTCATCGCGGTCAGCGTCGCGTCGACGGTCAGCGAGCGCACGCGGCCGCCCTGGCCGTCGCGCGTCGTCGCCGTCTGCGCGGCGATCATCTGCTCGTAGCGCTCCTGCGCGGCCGCGGCCTGAGCCTGGCGGTATTCCTGGGCGGAGACGGGCGCGACGACGGCGAGAGCGAGCAGAGCGAGAGCGTTCATGACGGGACCTCCTGCGGCATGACCACATTGTAGCGCCGGCTCCGCGCTCCCACCCGGGTCCGACGACCCAGTCCGCCCACCCGATAGGCCTAAACACGCCCGGCGATCCTCGATCGCGGGAAAATATTAGCCACAGAGACACCAAGACACGAAGAAAAACGTTCGCCGTTCCTCTGTGTTCTCTGTGTCTCTGTGGTTATTATCCGTTTCGTTTGTTGGCGTTCCGAGGCTCGACGCCCCCGCGCGCGCGGGCTATACTGCCGCCATGCGGAGGCTCGCGCTCGGCGTGCTCCTCGGCGCCGCGGCCTGCGACGGCGCCCCGCGCGCGCCGCGCGCGGCGTGCCCGCACGCGGAGGGCCGCGCCAGCGTCGATTTCACGGTCCTCGTCTCGTCCGTGCCGACGACGATCCGCCGCGACCTGGGCCTCGCGGACATCGCCCGGCTCTCGGCCGGCGGCGGGGAGGGCGGCAAGCTCCAGGGGCTGACGATCGTGCGCCACCAGCTCGGCTACAAGACCGGCGTCGCCGTCACGAGCCTGCCGCTGCGGCGCTCGCAGTGCGCGTGGATCGACGACCTCACCGTCGACATGACGCCCGGCGAGATCACGATCTACGTGCCCCGCGAGTACGAGCCGTCGAGCTGCGAGGCGGCCGAGATCCTGCGCCACGAGCAGGAGCACGAGGAGATCCACCGCCGCCTATTGGAGGAGGCCGCGCAGAACGTCCGCCGCGCGCTCGCGAAGGCCGACTGGCTCCCCGCGCGCGCGACTCCGCTGGAGGTCGCGGACCGCGCGGAGGCCGAGCGCCGCTTCGAGAAGGACGTCGAGAAGGTCGTCGCGCCGGTCTACGAGGATTTCAAGAAGGAGCTCGCGCTCGAGCAGGCCGCGCTCGACGCGCCCGAGAACTACGAGCGCATCGCGCGCCGCTGTCCGGGCTGGAAATGAGCTTGACGCGCTCGGCGGGGAAGTGGGACACTCGTCTCCATGAAGATTCTCGGCGCCGTCGCCCTCGTCGCGGTCGTGATCGGCCTCTGGTTCGTCGGCTCCTACAACGGCCTCGTGGCCAAGCGCGAGGCCGTCAACAGCGCCTGGTCGCAGGTGGAGAACCAGTACCAGCGGCGCATGGACCTGGTCCCGAACCTCGTCGAGGTCGTCAAGGGCGCCGGCAAGTTCGAGAAGGAGACGCTGACCGCCGTGATGGAGGCGCGCTCGAAGGCGACCGCGATCACGATCGACAAGTCGCTCCTCGAGGATCCCGCGGCGTTCAAGCGCTTCGAGGCCGCGCAGGCCTCGCTCGGCTCCGCGCTCTCGCGCCTGCTCGCGGTCGCCGAGAACTACCCGCAGCTGACCGCCACGCAGGGCTACCGCGACCTCCAGGTCCAGCTTGAGGGCACCGAGAACCGCATCGCCGTCGCGCGCAAGGACTTCACGGACTCGGCCCAGGACTACAACACCGCGATCAAGATGTTCCCGGGCTCCGTCGTCGCCGGCTTCGGCGGCTTCAAGGAGCGCCCGTACTTCTCCGCCGACGCCGGCGCGGCGAAGGCCCCCGCCGTCAAGTTCTGACGCCGCCGCGGCGCCGCTTAGTATCTACAACGAAGTAGTCGTTTCAAGCCCGTTCCCGCGCGCGCCATCGGAGTGAACCCGTACCCCGATTCCAGCTCCGCGCTCGTCGCCTTCCCCCTCGTCGCCCCGTTCACCGCGGACCTCAGCGGCGAGCACGGCCCCAGCG
>Ga0209415_10000555_pt1 | contig 69750 bp, 64 predicted proteins | sample PeaSoiSIISIP2007_FD_187696 | JGI IMG/M metagenome (GOLD analysis project Ga0209415, IMG submission 187696) | Peat soil microbial communities from Weissenstadt, Germany - SII-SIP-2007 (SPAdes) (version 2) | ecosystem: Environmental > Terrestrial > Soil > Wetlands > Peat | place: Germany...
ACCATGCGGTCGAAAATCTCGCGCGGCGCCTGAATCGACAGATAGTTGAGGTCGATTCCTTCAACCTTGACCTCACCCGTCCGCAATGCTTCGGTGCGATCGTATGGTCCGCAGGCGAACGTCAAATTGAGGCGACTCATTGCTTTCCTGCATGATAAATCATATCGGACGCAGGGAACGCCCCGCCCAGACCGCCGTACTTAGCGGTGACGTCGATGACGGGTTGGATCATCGCGGGATCGATCCGCTCGGGATAGACCGAGCGATTCATCGCATGCACGATATCGGGACTGATCTTCGCTTCTTTCGCAAGCATCTCGGCGGTCTTGTCATGATTCTTGTTCGCCCAAGCAGCCGTTTCGCGGAGCACGTCTTGGAATTTCCGCACGAGATCCGGATGCGAGTCGGCCCATTTCGTGGTCGTCATGTAGGCGGAGATCATGAAGTTCGGGGCGATCGCGTCGAAGCACTTCGAAAGGATGCGCGTACTGCTCTTGAACTCGGTTGCCGACGGCTCGGCCAGCAGCGCGGCGGCGATATGCCCCTGCGCGAGCGCGATCGACATTTCCGGGAACGGCATCTCGGTGAACTTGACCGTGGCTGAGTCGCCGCCGTTCTTGTCGATCCACGCGCGCGGACCGAATTCGGCGATGTTCTTGAGGCCGTTGGTCGCAAAGATCTTGCCGCTTAGGTCCTTCGCCGTCTTGATCTGCGAGTTTTGCGCGACGACGCAAACGGACGACGGCGTCTTCGTACTGTAAAGTCCGGCCGGTCCAATGATCGTGATCGGGAGGCCCCGCTTGTATGCCGTCGCGATCGAGACGAGGTTCGAGAAGCCGATGTCGATCGCTCCCGACGCGACGGCTGCTGCGATCGCTCCGCCGTTGGTTATCGACTGAATTTGCGCGTCGATCCCGGCTTTCGCGAAGAATCCGGCATCACGTGCATAAAAGACTTCCGCGCCGACGTCGATCGGGATCGTCGCGATCTTGAGCGTCGTTTCTTGCGACCGTGCCGGATGCGGCAGACTCAAGAGTCCGACGGCGGCGATGAAGGCCAGGAGCCGATACCGAACGGACATGACGAATCTCCTTTGGCTCATAGACGGAGTAGGTCGGTTGCGTTGCGGAAAGCGATCTTTTCGAGATCGCCGGCGCTTACGGGTAGGTGTTTGAGGAAATCGACGCCCACCTTGTTGGACTCGTACGGCCAGTCGACCGAAAACATTACTTTGTCCGCGCCCAACATGAGCATCGTGCAGATCAGCGCCGGAACGGAAAAGTTCCCGCTCGTCGTAACGTTGAGGTTCTCGTGCAGGCATTGTTCGGGTGTGCGCTTCATGTTGCGCCATCGGGCGACGTAGCCGGTGTGATCGATCAGGCGATCCATCGCGAACGGGAGGCCCTCGCCGAGATGGCCGAGTATGATCTGCAGCCGCGGAAAGGCGTCGAGCGCGCCGGAGAACAGGATGCGCAAGAAATGAATGCTGGCGTCGACCATGAAGCCCCACGCCGGCCGCGCGAGATCTTCGAATCCGGAGAAGTACGAGTCCATGAGGCTCGCGTGCGGCTGATTGGGATGCAGGTAGATCGGGACGTCGAGCGCTTCAGCGCGCTCGAGGATCGCCCAATACCGTTGATCGTCGAGGAAGCTGCCGCGCGTGTGGCTGTTGATCATCGCGCCTTTGAATCCGAGCTCGCGGACCGTCCGCTCCAACTCGCGTACCGCCGCGTCGGGTACGGCCGTCGGGAGCGCTGCAAACGCCTCGAAGCGGCCTGGATATTCGCGGATCGCCGCGCTCATGCGATCGTTTGCGTCCGTAGCGATCTGCACGGCGAGCTCGCCTTCGAACGCCTGCGCGCCGGGCGTCGTCAGCGAGAGGATTTGCAGATCGATGCCGGCGACGTCCATTGCGGCGATCCGCGAGGCGCCGACGTCCTTCAGCTCCGCTTCCATATCGTGACCGAGATGTTTGCTGCGGTCCTCATACCAGCGCCGGCGCAATGCGTTCGGCGGCATTTGAGCGGCGTACAGCGCCGTTTCGAAATGATCTTCCAACGTGACGATCCGCAAATCGCGTCTCCGGACTACAAACCGAACAGACGGCGCGCCGTCTCGTATTGAACCTTGCGCAGGTCGGACTCGCGCAGGCCGACTCCGGCGACGTTCGTGACCGCCTCGGTGAGCGTCGCATCGGGCGGGCTCTGCGCCGGGTAGTCGCTGCCCAGCAAGATTCGGTCAACGCCCAGCGTCTCGATCGCACACCGGATCTCTGCTGGGCTCTGCCAAAACGACGGCGCCGTATCGTACCAAATCTGCTGCATGAGACGCGGATAGTCGCGTTGCGGGATTCCTTGAAAGATTCCCTTCGTGCTCACGACGAGCCGCTTGGTCATGGCGAAAAAGGCGCCTCCGAGGTGACCCATCAGAAAGCGCAGCTTGGGAAACTCCTCCAGGACGCCGCTGTAGAGGATCCGCGCGACGACAAGCGCGTGCTCCAGCCCACGGCCGAGCGTCCGGCACAACTCGTAGTCGCTCAGGATCGGCGTATCGACCGGCGCACCGGCAGCGTGGACGAAGATCGGGACGTCGAGCTCGCTGACCTTGCGGTAGAACGGCACGTACTCGCGCGCATCGGGATACTTGGCGTTGAACGAAGTCGTGATGCAGACGCCGCGCAGACCATACTCTCTTACCGCCCGCTCGAGTTCGTTCAGCGCACCCTCTTCGCCGAACGGCGGGACGTGCGCAAGGCCGACGAAACGCCGGGGATACTTGGCCTGCACCTCGGCCATGTCGCGATTGAAGACGCGTGCCGCCTTCATCGTCATCCATTCCTGATAGACGGATGCCGAGAGGATCGACGTCCCGATGCCGGCGGCGTCCATGTCGCGCAGCTGCCGCTCGTGCGACGTGTAGCACTCGCGGTTGATCGTCATGTGCTGGGCCCCGTCGCGAAAGATGCGCAGCAGACCGCCGTCGCGCTCGACGCGCAGATATGGGGGCAGGTAGGTCGCAAGATCGTCGACGATCGCGGCCGGGATGTAGTGATGGTGTGCGTCGATGATCTCGGGCAAGAGCCGCCAATCTTTCACGGGCTTCGAAATGGTGCCCTGCCCATGCGTCGAAACGGCCGAAAGTCAAGGAGGTTCGCAATGAGCCGCGTGAACGTCAAGCTTTCGATCGCGTCGACCGACTACGATCATTTCCGGGATTTTCGCACCGGCGTCGTGACGGCCGAAGGGATCGACCATACGTGGACGATGGTCGGGCACCACGAGGTCTTCGCCCGATTCACCCTCAACCGCGAGTGGGACGTCGCCGAGCTCTCGTTCGCGAAGTTCTCCACCCAGGTGAGCCGCAAGGATCCCGATATCATCGGTTTGCCGGTCATCTGCTCGAGGCTCTTCCGCTTCAGCTCGTTCTACATCAACAAGAAGAGCGGGATCAAAACAGTCGAGGACTTGCGGGGCAAGAAGGTCGGCTCGCCGGAATGGGCGCATTCGGCCGCCGTCTACATGCGCGGCTGGATGCACAACGACAAGGGCGTCAAGCTACAAGACGTTCACTGGTATCAAGCCGGCGCCAACTCTCCGGGCCGCGAAGAGAAAGTCGAGCTCGATCTGCCGCAAGGCGTCAAGCTCACGCGAGTCGCGGACAAATCGCTTTCCGAAATGCTCGCTTCCGGCGAAATCGACTGCGCGATCATCGCGCGCCCGCCGACGTGCTTCCTCGAGGGTCATCCCGACGTCGTGCGCCTGTATCCGGACTATGTCGGGATGGAAGAGGACTACTATAAGCGGACCAAGGTTTGGCCGATCATGCACATCATCGCGATGCAAAAGCACATCCTCGATAAGGATCCCTGGATCGCGCGCAATCTCTACAATGCGTTCCTCGAGTCGAAACGCCGCAGCCTCGAGCGGCTGCTCGATCCGGCCGTCTCGCGCTATCCGCTCGCGTGGCTCCCGACCTACGCGCGCAAGATGCGCGACATGTTCGACGGCGATCCGTTTCCGTACGGGATCGAAGAGAATCGGCCGACGCTCGAGCAGCTCGCGCTCTATACGCATCAGCAAGGCATCGCGCACCGCCACATGAAGATCGAGGAGATGTTCCCGAAAGGCGTGATGACGAAGGTCGTCATCTAAGTGCGGCTGGCGAGTTTTCGCGCGAACGGCAGGTCGAGTTACGGTGCGGTCGTCAACGGCGGGGTCGTTGATCTGGGCAAACGGCTCGGCGCGAAATATCCCGCGCTGATCGATCTGATTCGGGCCGACGCGCTCGCCGAGGCGCGCGCCGCCGGCGCTGCGGCTGACTACCGCCCCAACGACATCGAGTTCGTTCCACCCGTCCCCGGGACCGAGAAGATCATCTGCGTCGGGATCAACTACCCGGAGCGCGAGGGCGAATATAAGGGGGAGCGCGAGAAACCCAAATATCCCAACCTCTTCGTGCGTTTCCCCGATTCGTTCGTCGGCCACGACGGCGCGCTGGTCCGTCCCAAAGTCTCAGACAAATTCGACTATGAAGGCGAGATCGTGCTCGTGATCGGCCGCCCGGGTCGGCACATCCCGCGCGAGCGCGCGCACGAGCATATCTTCGGAATGACGCTGGGAAACGAAGGGAGCGTCCGCGACTGGATCCGTCACGGAACCGTCAACGTCACACAGGGCAAGAACTTCGAGCATTCCGGAAGCTTGGGGCCGTGGATCGTCACGGCCGACGACGTCGATCCGGCGAAGCCGCTCCGCCTTCAAACCCGCGTGAACGGCGAGCTGCGGCAGAACGATACGACCGACCGTCTCACGTTCGACTTCGCGTACCTCATCAATTACATCAGCACGTTCACGACCCTGGGGCCGGGAGACCTGATCTTCACCGGGACGCCCGTCGGCGCCGGTGGTCATCAGACCCCGCCCAAATGGCTGGTCCCCGGAGACGTCCTCGAGATCACGGTCCCCGAGATCGGAACCCTACGCAATCACGTCGTCGACGAAACATAGGAGGATCATGAACGCCGTAGATCAGGTCATCAACGACCTTGTTATCGCAAATCGCATTTTGGCCAACGAGGACGTTGTGGACGCCTACGGTCACATCGCGGTTCGCCATCCCAAGAACCCGAAGCGCTATTTCATCTCGCGGTCGGTCGCGCCCGAACTCGTCACGCGTGACGACATCATCGAGTTTGACCTCGAATCAAAGCCGGTCAGGAGCAAGGAAAAGCGGCAGTTTTACCTGGAGCGCTTCATTCATGGTGCGATCATGGAAGCCCGCCCCGATGTGATGGCGACGATCCATGCGCATGCCGAGGATACGCTTCCGTTCGGGATCGCAAAAGCGACGCCGCTGCGCCCGGTCATCCATTCCGGCAGCTTCATCGGTGCCCACGTCCCGGTGTGGGATATCCGCGAGGATTTCGGCGACACCAACCTGCTCGTCGCCAACGTGGAACAGGGTCGCAGCCTGGCCAAAGCGCTCGGCAGCGACAACGTCGCACTGATGAGCGGACACGGCTTCGCTGCCGCCGCGCGGTCGATCATCGAGGTCGTGCGCTTGTCGGTCTACCTGGCGCGCAATGCGCGCGTCATTCTGCATGCCAAACAACTCGGCGGCGAGATCCGCTATCTCTCGCAGGGCGAGATCGAAGTACGCAGCCGCGGTTACGGCCCCTACTCGAACGAAACGTGGCGGACTTGGGAGTATTGGGCGACCAAAGCCGGCGTCGCAAAGCTGCTCTACAAACCGGAGACAGAGTAATGTTCTTTTCGGGCCCCCTCGGGGGATGTTGCCGAAGCAGGATTGTTCAAGGGCCCGATAGCTTGGGGGCCCCACGAAGTGGGGGGCGCGCAGGCTGGGCCGGAGCGCCTTACAAATGAAAGTAGCGAGTTACGTCGCGGATGGGAAGCCCGCCTTCGGAGTTGTCGTCGGCGACGGCGTGGTCACGATGAACGAGCGCTTGCGCGGGCGCTTCGCTTCGCTGCGCGAGGCGATTGCCAGCGGCGCGCTCGACGAAATGCGCGATGCCGCGAAGGGAGCGCGTCCCGACCACGACCTCGCCGGACTGCGCTTCTCACCCGTGATCCCCAATCCCGCGAAGATCTTATGCGTCGGGCTCAATTACAAGTCGCACGCCGCGGAACAGGGCGGCGCGGTTGCCGAAAAGCCCAACATCTTCACGCGCTTCACGGACACGCTCGTCGAGCACGACGGCGAGATGCTGCGTCCCAAGGCCTCGGTGCAGTTCGACTGGGAAGGTGAGCTCGTCGTCATCATCGGGCGCGGCGGCCGCGCGATCAGCGAGCAACGTGCGCTCGACCACGTCGCCGGCTACACCTGCGGCTGTGACGGTTCGGTGCGCGACTTCATCAAGATCTCGATCGTCACCGGCAAGAACTTTCCCGCGTCGGGACCGATCGGCCCGTGGATGGTCACGTCCGACGAGATCCCCGATCCTTCGAAGCTTACGCTGACCACGCGGCTCAACGGTCAACAGATGCAGCATTCCGGGACCGACATGATGATGCACGCCGTCCCGGCGCTCATCGCCTATTGTTCGACGTTCACGCCGCTTGCGCCCGGAGATGTGATCTTCACGGGGACGCCGGACGGGATCGGTGCAAAAAGAACGCCGCCGGTCTGGATGAAGGCCGGCGACGTTCTGGAAGTCGAGATTTCGAAGATCGGGACGCTGCGCGCCCGGCTCGTCGACGAGGCCGTCAGCTAGGCGACGATCTGCTCGACATCGCCGCTGGGGAGTTTGCCTTGCGAGCGGTATTGCCCGATGTTGCGCAATAGCTCCGCGTCCGTCACCGTATAGAGGACGGCTTCGCCGCTCCCGGTGTTGACGTGGCGGCGCCACTCGAACGGCGGAACGACCATGATGTCGTTCCTCTCCCAGTGGTAGCGCTCGCCGCCGATCTCGCTATAGCCGGAGCCCTCCATCACGACGATGAACGTGCTGCACGTTTCACGTTTGGCGCGCAGCTCTTCACCGGGACGCAGTAGCTGCGCCGAATAGTTCATCGTCGGGTAGACGGCTTTCGCGGTCACCGGATTGACGAGCTGCAGGATGATCCCCTCGTAAGGATCGCCCTTCTCATTGCGCAGGGTTTCGAGTTCGGCACGGATGTCTTCGCCACGATAGTGGAAGAGGGGCGTCGGATCGTGACCCCAGCCGCGTTGATGCGTGATGAACGCCGGACGCAATCCGCCGCTGCCGTACAGGCGGTTCGAATATCCGTCTTCGTTCGTGACGATTTGCGTTCTGCCGTCTTTCGTCCCGACCGGAGCTTTAAAGGCCTGATCCACCCATGCACAGTCGAGCAGCTCCATGAGCGGCCAGTCGAGCATGTCGATCCAGATCACCGGGTCTTTGTCTTCGTTTCCATGATCGTGCCAGGTTCCGTTCGGCGTGAGGATAATGTCGCCGCGCTTGGCCTCGCAGCGCTCGCCTTCGATGTTCGTATAGCCGCCTCGCTCGGAAAGGATCGTGCGGCTCGCATTGGGGCTGTGCACGTGCGCCGGCGCGATATCTCCCGGATTGTAGACCGAGATCGCGCAGCGGATCGTGTTCGTGACCTGCAACCGCCCACCCAGCCCGGGATTCGTGAGCAGGATGCTCTGCCGGTCGGCGAATTCGATCGGCGAGACGTCGGCCTGTGCGGCGATCTTCGAAATGCGGTCGAGATACGGGCCGTAGTCCTTCCAACGCCACAGGCACGCGAGCGCTTTGAGCTGGTTGGCGGAGATGCGACCCGTCGTCTTCGAACCGGCGCCGCTCGTATCCACAAACCAGGCGCGCTGGGCCGGAGCGTTCATCTCGGTGCGCAACCAGAAATTGAGGTTCGCAGCTTCGCTGTTCAGCTGCTCCATCAGTTCGCGCGCCTTTACGGGTACGGCTTCGCGGGGTAGCTTTGCCTTCACATCAACGGCGGCCATAGTGTCTCGCTCCTTTGGACTTGGGCGGTTTTCACCGAATGCTAGTGCGAACCTGTGGTGTTCCCGTGAACGGCGGATTCATGGTCGAGGCTGCGTCGCGCTTTAGACGGAAGTTAGGAAGCCCTCAAGCGCGGCGTTGAAGACCTCGGCACCATCCAGGTTCGAGAGGTGTCCCGCTCCCTGGATTTCGACCAGCTTTGCACCCGGGATGGTTGCCTGCACCTCACGGGACCCGCCGAGCATCGCGTCTTTCGTCCCAGCCATGACCAGCGTCGGCCGGTCGATGCGGCCAAGGCCCGGCTTGAAGTCGAAGTTTGCGATTGCCCCGGCACAGCCGGCGAAGCCCTCGACCGGCGTCGCCCGGATCATTTCACGGACCCGAGCCGCCAGCGCGGGATTCGCATCGAGGCTCTCGCCGGGAAACCAGCGGCCGAGCGTCGGCTCGACTAACGCGCCCATGCCTTGCTCTCGAGCGGTCGCGATACGCTCTTCCCATTGTTGCGCCGACGCCGGCGTCGACGCCGCCGAGCAGTCGCAGGGAACGACACTGCGCAAGCGTTCGGGATGACGCTCGGCCAAACCGAGCGCGGTCATTCCGCCCATCGAGATGCCGACGAAATGCGCGCGGTCGATCGCGAGCGCATCGAAAAGCCCGATCACATCGCCCATGAGCAGTTCGAAGGTATAAGGCCCGCGGCTTGCCTCCGTCTTGCCGTGGCCACGCTGATCGTAGCGCAGGACTCGAAATTGGTTTTTCAAGCGATCGGCCTGCTCGTCCCACATCGACAGATTCGTCGCGAGCGAATTGCTGAAGACGAGCCAGGGCGCGCCTTGCGGACCGTCGACGGCGACGTTGAACGTGATGCCGTTCGCTTTGACCTGCATCTGGTTACCTCGGAAGAAAATCGAGCAGCAGTGCGAGGAGCGCGCCGGGTCCCGTCACCGGCATCATGTGACCGGCGTCGATGACCTCGAAGCGCGCGTTGGGAATCTTTCCGGCGAGCTCCTCGGTGACGGCGACCGGACGGACGTTGTCCTGGCGCCCGGCTACGACCATCGCCGGACATCGGACGTTCCCCAGCGACGGGCGCTTGTCGGTCCGCGCGAGCACGCGAAAAGCAAGGGCGAATCCGACGGGATCGTTCGCGACGTAGCGGCCGCGGTAGCTCGCGTACGTTTCGGGATCCGAGAGTTCTGGCGGATAGGAGCGCGCCAGCATCGTCGAGAGGATGCTGCGCATCCCGTCTCGTTCGGCCTGTGCGGCGACGCTCTCGAGCTGCTCGGCGCGACTAGCGTCGACGCCCGGTGCGGGGTTGCAAAAGACCAACGACCCGACCGACGCGGGATGGCGTTCCATGAACGTCAGCGCTTGCGTGCCCGCCGCCGCAACGCAAACGATGTGGAGCGGCTCTACGAGCCCCAGCTCACGAACGAGCGCTTCGAAATCGTCGACGAGGGCGTCGAGGCCGTAGCTTTGACGCACCTTCTCCGAGAGACCAAACCCACGCTGATCGTAACGCAAGACGCGGTAGCGCGAGGTAAGTCCCGGCGCAACCTTGTCCCAGCTATCGAGCGACCCGCCGAGCTCGTGCAGCAGAACGACAGTCGGCCCCGAACCGCCCTCGAGCTTGTAATGAAAGCTGATGCCGTTCGCTTCAATCCAGGGCAAACGGCCTCTCAGACATGAGAATGTTCGTGTGCGTGTTCATGCGCATGGTCGTGATCGTGCTCATGATAGAGGTCGTGTTCGAAGCCACCCGGCGGTTCGTGCCGCGGCAAATAGCCTTGGCCGGTCGGGGACGGCTCCTTCGCGTGCTTCGTGATCGAGCGTTGGAAAAGCATGTTCATGAACAAGTACATCGGCTTGGTCTTGAGGATGAGCGTCCGCGCCGGCTTGTCCGGGCTGCGGTTGAAGTGCTGATGAACGCAGTTGTTGTGGACGATCGCGACGTCGCCCGCTTCCCAGTCGTAGCGAACGCCGTCGTGCTCTTCGGCCCCTTCCCCGTCAAGGATGTAAAAAACGGCCTCATTGACGTGTCCGTGCTTTTGCGACTTTGCGCCGGGCGCGTATTCTTGCAAATGAATGTGCAGCGTCTGACCCAAGTCGTCCTTGGGCTCCAAGTAGTGCTTGCCGAAGACCTGCGGCCCCTCACTGTATTCGATCTCGACGCCTTTACGCACGCGGGGCAGCGAGCGCAGCCGCTTGAGCTCTTCTTTCAGATTGTATTCGCCTTGGATCGAGCGGACGAAGATACGATCCTTGGCTTCGCTGTAGTGGGGTTTAGCTTCTTTTTCCTCGCTCATGGCTAGCGCGAGACCGGGACTTGGAGGTAGCGCCGCAGGATTTCCGCGGTCAGCTTTTCGTTCGGATTGTACTCCGGCGCCGTCTCGATCTGCTCGAGATCGTTGAGCCCAGACTGCTTGTAGATCCGGTTGGTCACCACGATGATCCGCGCCGGTCGGTTGGGATCGGGGTTGAAGTGCTGGCTGATCGTGTTGGGCGGAATGTAGACGACGTCACCTGCTTCCCATTCGAACTTTTGCACGCGATCTTCCGGCTTCCAAGTGTACTTGTCTTCGACGATGTCGAGATCACAATCGACGTGCTCGTCGTAACCGCGCCCCTCGACCACGTAGAACGCCTGCTCGGCAAGTTGACGGTGCTTGCCGGAGCGGCTGCCGGGCGGAATGATCTGCATGTAGGCATCGACGGTCTCGCAACGCGCGTTCATCGATTCGTTGACGATGTGCTTGAGCAGCCCGTGCGGCGAGTTCTCCCACGGCAACTCGTGTGCCTTGAGGATCTTCTTGCGCGCAGCGTTGCGCTGCGGCAGCGTGGTCGCCTCGTCGAGCAGATCCTTGTAGTAGCTGCCCGATTCCTCACCGGCGAGCCACTTGGCGTATTCACCCCAGGGCGCTTGTTTGTCAGCCATGTTCTCTAATTCCTTAACTAGTGCGAATGTGAATGCGCGTGCGAGTGCTCGTGGTGCGCATGATCGTGATCGTGCTCGAAGCCGTCAGCCGGTTCTTCGCGCGGAATGTAGCCTACGCCGTTTGGGGTCGGCTGATCCTTGCGGCCCTGCAGCGTCTTTTGGAAAAGCATGTTCATGAACAGGAACATCGGCTTCGTTTTGAGGACGAGCGCGCGCGCCGGTTTCTTTGGATTACGGTTGAAGTGCTGGTGGACGCAGTTGTTGTGGACGATCGCGACGTCGCCGGCCTCCCACTCGTAGCGGACGCCGTCATGCTCTTCGGCCCCCTCGCCATCGAGAATGTAAAACACGGCCTCGTTGACGTGGCCGTGCTTTTGCGACTCGCCGCCGGGCGCATATTCCTCGAGATGGATGTGCAAGGTCTGGCCCAACCCGTCCTTCGGTTCGATGTAGTGCTTGCTGAACGTCTGAGGTCCGTCGATGAACTTCATCTCTTTGCCCTTACGCACGCGCGGCGCCGCGCGCAAACGTTTGAGCTCTTCTTTCAAGTTGTATTCGCCCTGAATGGCGCGGACGAAAACGCGGTCCTTTTTGTCGTGGTAGAAGCCCTGTTTTTCCTTGGTTTCCATCCTGCTCCTTAGGCGTGTGCGAGTTCTTTCGTGCGGTCGAATATGATCACCGGGTTCCCGCTCCCCGAGGAGGGCCCGTAGCCGTAAAACGTCCCCTTCCAGCCGTCACCGAGCGCACCTAGCAAGGTCGCGATCGTGCGGCCGCCCATCTCGTAGTGCGCCTGGTGCGCGAAGGTTGGAAGGAGTGCCCGCGCCGTGGCGAGGCGGCCCTCCGTCATGAGCTCGATCATGTGATCGTCGACGGCTTTCTCTTCAGGCGTCGGCCAGCGCTCCGGACCGCGGACCAAATTGTGCGCGAACGCCGCACTCGAGACGACCGCCGCGCGCCGGCCCGTTTGCTCGACACCTTCGCGGATCGCTGCGCCGAGCTGCATCGACTCTTCGAGCGTGCTCATGAGACACACCGGGAGCGAGACGACCGGGACGTCCCACTTCGGCGTGAGGTATTGCAGGCAGATGATCGTCCCGTAGTCTTCGACGTAGCTCGGCTCGTCGGTCGCGATGATCGGCATTCCGGCAGCCTTCCCGCGTTCGACGATTGCGTTCGCAAGCTCGGGATCGCCGGGGAAGTCGTAGGGAATCGCGCGCAAGAGATCCGGACACTCCATCGCGGTCAAGACGCCTTTGTGACGCGGTGACGCTTCGACATAGATGTTGAAACTCGTTACCCAGTGCGCAGAGACGAGGACGACGACGTCGGGTTTGCGCTCGGCCAGCGTATCGGCTGCTCGCCGCATCGCCGCGATGAGCGGCTGCCAAACCGCACCGGACTTTTCAGGGAACGCGATCCGCGGCGAATGTGCTGCGCAGACGCCGACGATGATCTCGCCCTTCGCCACCGTTCTAGCTCGCTATCCCGAAGATCGACTTGAATTGCTGCACGACTTGATTGTACTGCGCAGAATCGGGCGGGCGGACGATCAAGTACGGCATTTTCGGACTGAAGACTTGGGGATTGCTGATCACGTCGGTACGCGAGCTGATCTCGCCGCCGCCCTGCTGCGCGATGAACTGCTGGCCGTCTTTCGAGAGCAGCCAATCGACGAGCACTTTGGCGGCGTTGGGATGCGGCGCGTTCTTCGCGAGCCCGACCGGGTTGAGCGTGACGAGCAGGGGCTTCGGGTTGACGAAGTCGACCGGCCGGCCGAGCTTCTTCTCCTGATCGACGAGATAGCCGTAGGCAGTCGGCGTGACGTCGAACTCACCGGATTCCAGCTGCGAAACGGACTCCGTGTGCCCGGTCGTCATGACCGGCTTATTGGCCGCGATTTTCCTCATCAAGTCTTCCGCAGCCGCGTTGTCTTGCACCGAGCCGATGTACCAGTTGAGCGCGCCTGAGTCGATTCCGATCTTGCCTTTGTACTCGGGCTTCGCCAGATCGGAAAGCGACGTCGGCGGCTTGAGGTTATCGGCCTTCAGGCGCTGCGGATTCCACGCGATGACGGTCGTGTTCTGGTAGAGGTTCGACCACATCCCATTTGGATCGACGGTCCCCTTGATGAACTTGCCTGCTTCGGGATTCGGATTCTTCTGCAGCGCGCCGGCCGCGATCAACTGCGCGAGCTGAAAATCGTCGCCCGAAATCACGTCGGCGTTGTACTTGCCGCCGCGCTGCTCGGTGATGATCCTTGCAGGCAATTGGCTGCTCCCCAAGCGCAGCGTCTGCACCGTGATCCCCGGGTGCACTTTCTCGAACTGCTTGACCGTCGCGTCGAGATCTTTGACGTTCATCGTCGCGTACCAGGTGACGGTCGCTTCTTTTTTGGCGGCGGCGCTGACGTCGGGCGGGACGGCCGCCGAGGCGTGCCCGACCAAGAGCCCAAGTGCTGCGGCGGCGAGGAGCGCCGAAAACGCCTTAGCCGGGCGCGGGGACCGATGCTTCACTTTGAATCGACCTTTCAGCAGCGGACGCGGGCGCGGAGACGGCGCCGTCGGCATCTACCTTCATAACGACCGCGGCCGTGCCGTCGGCTTCAAGGTAGACGACGTCTCCTCGCGACAGGCCGACCTTCTCTTGGTGGACCCGCACGCGCAGCTGCTCGCCCCCGACGTCGACGTGATAATCCCACGCGTCGCCTTGATAGATGCTGAAGCGGACGGTCCCCGTCCAGGCAGCATCGCTGTGCCGCTTGCGGTTGAGCACGAAATTTTCGGGGCGTAAGAAAACGCGCACGCGATCGCCCGAGGCGACGGCCTGACCGGGCGGAAGGTTGATCAGGCCTTGCGCGGTCCGCACGATCGAACCGCCGTCGGCCGCGCGGCCTTCTACGATGCCCGCGAGCGAATTCGCGACGCCGATGAAGTTGGCCGTGAACTCGGCCTGCGGATAGCGGTAGATCTGCTGCGGCTGCCCCATCTCGACGAGGTTGCCTTGATCCATCAACATCACCAAATCAGAGATTGCGAGAGCCTCGCTTTGATCGTGCGTGACGTAGACCGCGGTGATCCCGAGCTTCTGCTGGACTTCCCGGATCTCACCGCGCATCCGTTCGCGCAGCTGGGCGTCCAAGTTCGAGAGCGGCTCGTCTAAAAGGAGGACGCGAGGTTCGCGCACGAGCGCGCGAGCCAGGGCGACGCGCTGCTGCTGTCCGCCGGAGAGCGCCGTCGCCGACCTGCTTGCCGTATCGGCGAGCCCAACCAAGTCCAAGGTCGCCATCGTCTTCTGCTCGACCGCCTTGCGATCGTAGCCGCCCGCGACCGTCAGCGGGAACGCGACGTTTTGGAACACCGTCATGTGCGGCCAAATCGCATAGGATTGAAAGACCATCCCGATCGGGCGCTTGTTTGCGGGCACGAAGATGTTTTTCTCGCGTGAGTAGACGACCTTACCGTCGAGTAGGATCTCGCCGGCGGTCGGCCGCTCCAAACCGGCGATCATGCGCAGCGTCGTGGTCTTCCCACAACCGCTCGGCCCGAGTAGCGTAAACAGCTTCCCCTCGGGAATCTCGAACTCGAGACCGTTCACGACATTGCGGTTGGCGTCTTTGGTCTCGAAACGCTTGACCAACCCGCGCACGGTGATCATGTTTTTGGCACAGGTAAATTCCGGCTCCGGACGGTACTCCCTCTGGAATTAAACATATTCAATTGCGGGCAGTTCTAGGAGGCTAGCAGGTGGGTAACGCGTCGCACTACGACCCCGACAAGAAGCGGGTCTTCGTCCGCGAGATGAGCGGCGAATACAGCTTAAAGGAAGAGCTGAGCCGCCTGCGCAGCCAGCCGCGCGTCGTCAAAAGCGCCGACCGCGTCTTCACCGCCGGCCCCCAGACGTTCTCCAAACACTACATGGAGCCCGAAGACGGAATGGGCCAGACCTTGCACATGCACCTCGAGGAGTACTCGCCGGGCGGCAAGTCGCAAATGCACGGCCACGTCAACGAAGCGATCTTCTACATCCTCGACGGCCACGGCTACGAGATCCACGACGGCATCCGGTACGACTGGAAAGCCGGCGACATCGCGATCGTTCATAACAATTGCGTGCACCAGCACAATAACGCCGACGATCACAAGCCGGCCCGCGCGCTCGTCATCAAGACGAAGCCGATGTACATGTTCATGAACATGCTCTTTCAAAAACGCGTGACGCCGCGCCCAAGCGAGCCGACCGCGACGCAGGGTGACTTCCAGCCGCGCGAAGATGCCGACGCGGGGAACCATCCATGGGCCGAGCACGACCACGATCACGATCATGCTCACGCGCATCACCACCATCATGACGGCGACGGCGCCCACCGTCACTAAGAGGAACGACGACAAGAGATGCCTTGGGACGAATACGATAGCTGGGCTGCGGGAAAGGCGGCGGGAGCTTTTTATGCCGAGACGCTGAAGGATGCGGCCGAACGGCCGATTCGCGATGCGGGACGCAAGAAGATCCTCACGCCGGACGACATGCCGTGGGAGAACTCGCGTCAGGGTTTGATCAAGCATCTCGTCAATGACAAGATGAACGCGCGCGTCGAGACCGTCGACGTCTACATGCAAATTATCCCGCCCGGCAGCCGGTCGGGCAAGCATCGCCATCTAGCCGAAGAATGCTTGTACGTCGTCGAGGGGCGCGGTTACGACATCCACGTCGACTGCGACGTCGAGATCACGGACACATACCACTGGAGGCCGCAAGACAAAGAGCAGCGCTTCGAGTGGGAAGCGGGCGACATGATCTACGTTCCTCCCAATACGATTCATCAGCATTTCAACGCCGATCCGGAGCGGCCGGCACGCCTCATCAGCGCAACGAATCGGGTCTACAAGCACAGCGGGCTCAACGATCTGCAGCAGATCGAAGACGCGCCTGAGTACGAACCGGGCGCGAAGCTGGACGGCGAGATCATCAAGAAATACCTCCGGCCGAAAAAATCTGCTGCGCGGTAGCTCAACCCAAAACGAAATTTCGAAACGACAGCGCGGCCTCCGAGACGTAGCGGTCTTTCACCCAGACGATTCCGATGCTCCGGCGCGCGACCGGTTCGGAGATGTGCAGCGACGCGACGCTTGCCGACGGTCCGCTCAACGGCACGATCGCGACACCCAAGCCCGCCGCGACGAAGCCCCGAACGGCACTCGATTCGTCGCCTTCGAACGTGACGTTCGGATCGAAACCCGCTGCGGCGCAGAGGTCGTCGACGAATTGGCGCATCGCATGCCCAGGCTTGAATGAAACGAACGGTTCGCCGCTGACGTCACGCAGCCGGATCGAGCGGCGCCCGGCGAGCCGGTGATCCGGCGGGACGATCAGCACGAGCTCTTGCTCCGTGACCTTGCGCGAGGCAAGGCTCGCGTTGTTCAGATCGGTCGCCATAAAACAGAGATCGAGCTCGCCGGCCGCGAGTTCGCGTTCGAGGATCGCGCTGTTGTCCTGGCTGAAGGTGAAGCGCACCCCGGGATGCTCGGCCCGATAGCGCCGGACAAGTTGTGGGACGTACTCGTCCGCAAGCGTCCGCAGGAAGCCGAGCGCGACGGCCCCGCTCTCGGCTCCGCTCAGATCGGCGAGTTCACGGCGTCCTTCGTCGACTTCGTGGAGCGCTCGATCGACGCGCACCAAGAACGCCTCACCATAGCGGGTCAGCCGCACCGACCGCCCGACCTGGTAGAAGAGCGGGACGCCGAGCTCGCGCTCGAGTCGCGCGATGGCACGGCTCAAACCGGGCTGCGATATCCCGAGCTGCTCGGCCGCCCTGGTCATGTGTTGCAGCCGTCCCGCGACCCGGAAGTAGTCCAATTGGCGCCAGTCCATGATTCATAACTTCTAGGTCATATATCTTCGGCCATTTTGGCATTGGACGGCATTGGATGGGATTGCTATCCTTAGGGAGCCGCTTTCCGCCCCCGGAGGAGACCGCGAGATGGGATTACTCAACCGCACGACGACCGCGATGACGCACTACGACATCCAGCAGCGCCGCCGTAAGGCGATCGTCGAGGAAGGACGGGAGCATCAGCGCTTCATCGTCCGCAAAAAGGACGTCGAACTCGTCCCGACCGCGCGCGGCGTTCGGACTGGCGTCTACATGGGCCGCGACGGCGACCGGCCGACACGCATCATCGATGCGCTCGTCCATGAAGTCGATCCCGGAGTGCTCTCGACGATTCATCGTCATTCCTGGGACGCCGTGATGCTCATCGTCGAGGGGCACGGCTGGACCGAAGTCAACGGTGCGCGCTACGAGTACAAACCGTGGGACACGGTCTATTTACCGGCGTGGGCGTGGCACCGTCAAGGGAACGACGGAAACAAGACCGCGCGCTTCATGACGTTTTCGACGGAGCCGACGATGGAAGTCGTCGGCGGCGCGATGATCGAGGACGCGGGGCACACACCCTACGCGCAACTACCGGAGCAGTCGTCCGCAACCGGTCCGCGCGGTGACGATCCGTACGCGCGCCGGCTTCGCCGTCTCGATGACTACTGGAAAGAGAACCGCACCGGCCGCATCCACGTGCGCTACGAAGACCTCACCTTGCTCGTCAATCCGAAGGGGACGCGCAGCACGTTTATGCTCGACGCGTTCTTGGGGCACAAAACGTCCGGCTTGACGCTCGCGATGAATCAGATGGCGCCGGGCAAGTGGCAAAAAAAGCATCGCCACGGCGGCGAGGCGTGGCTCTACGCGCTCGAGGGGCGCGGCCACAGCGTCATCGACGGCAAGCGCTACGATTGGGAAGAGGGCGATCTGGTCGTCGTCGATCACTGGGCGTGGCACCAGCACCACAATAGTGATCCCGATATGACGGCACGGCTGATTCGCGTCCACAATTTTGCCGGCATCTACGATGCGATGCGCTGCTTGCTCGATCCGATGACGCTCGAAGAAGAAGAGCCGAATAGCGAGCCCGACGTTTCGACCGTGACCTGGCCGCCCGACCGGAGGCCCGATTGAACAACGGTCAAGCCGAGACGACGCTCCCGCAGGGAGTCGCCAGCGTCAAGATCCTCCCGGGTCCGCATCAGCACGAGGGCGGCGAAAGCGACTGGGAACGCATCATCCTGCCGGAAGGCGTCAAAGAGCGGCTGAAAAATCAGGCGCTGCTCACCCTTCTCCATCGCGAGCAGCTGCGCGAGCTCGGCCTTGCACCGCAGGGTTTGATCGTCTTCGCAGGCCCGCCCGGTACGGGGAAGACGACGCTTGCGCGCGGGCTCGCTTTCGAGGTCGCGCACGATCTCGCGCCGGCGCGTGGAAACACGACTTTCATCGAGATCGATCCGCACGCGTTGCCGAGCGAGATGCTGGGCGAGAGCCAGCGCGCCGTGATGCGATTGCTGACGAAAACAATACCCGAATACGCGCAACGGCGCGCGACGACGATCTGCCTGATCGACGAGGTCGAAGCATTCGCCGTGCGGCGTTCGTCGGCATCGTTCGAGACGAATCCGGCGGACTTGCACCGCGCGACCGATGCGGTCCTCATGGGGATGGATCGGGTCGCACGCGAGTGTCCGGGCGTATTTTTCATTGCGACGACCAATTTCATCGAGGCGATCGATGAAGCGATGCTCTCGCGCGCCGATCTCATCTTGCCGTTCCGGCTCGCAACGGTCGACGTCGCCGGGCAGATCATCGCGCGTTCGCTGAAGGCTTTGGCAACCGCGTGGCCCGACTTGCTCGCGCTTGCGAACAACACGCAGGAAATCCGGCGCATGGCCGAAGCTCTCGAAGGCTGGGACGGACGCCGGCTCACGAAACTCCCGCTCGTCGCGCTCGCGCGCCGTCATGAAACGGTGAAAGATCCCTCGCTTCTGGGGTTCGACGATCTGTGGGCCGCAATCGAAGAACTCAATCCCGAACGATTCGAGCACCGGATGGAGCGAGCCGGGACGGAGATCCTAGCGTAACAAGCCGCCGCGCTCAGCGCGACGCTGCGTACATGATCTCCGTCGCCGGGAACGTCGCGAACGAACCGTACTTCGCGGTCATGTCGATTTGCGGCTGAATCGAAGCGACGGTCAAGCGATCGCCGAAACGGACGCGCACCATGTTTGCCACGAGCGCCGGGTCGATCTTGGTGTACTTTTCGAGGATCTCGAGGCTCTTGGCGTCGTTCTCTTTCTTGTTCGCCCAGGCTGCGGCTTCGCGCATTGCGACGGCAAAGCGATTCACCAGGTCGGGATGATCCTTCGCCCACTGCGACGTCGAGAACCAGCCCCCGATCAGAAACTCTTTCGAAACCGCATCGAACGGATAGCCGAGAAGCCGGCTGTCCTTCTTCACCGCGCCCATGTACGGCTCGTTGACCAGGGCCGCGTCGATACGGCCTGCGGCGAGCGCCGGCGGCATCGTCGAGTAGCCCATCTCGACGAATTTGACCGTCGCGACGTCGCCGCCGTGCTGGTTGATCCACGCGCGCGTCGCGTATTCCGTCAGCGTCCCCAGCCCCGCGCATGCGAGCGTCTTTCCGTTGAGATCCTTCCCCGTGCGGACCGCCGAGTCGCCCGGCACGAAGAGCGCGCTATTTCGCGCACCCTGGGTCCACATCGCGCCGGCAGCGACCAGGACGAACGGGACGTTTTTCGTGTGCGCGATCGCGAGCGGGACGAGGCTCGAGAATCCGACATCCGCCGCACCTCCCGCGACCGCGGCCGCGACGGCACTCCCGCTCTGAATCGACGTCATGTCGACATCGAGCCCCTCCTTCGCGAAAAACCCCATCTCTTTCGCGTAGAACGCCTGCGCGCTGTTTTCGAGCGGGATGACGGCGACGTGCAATTTTGCCGGAGTCTGCGTTGCGCCCGGCGCGGCAAGCGCAAGCAGCAGTGTCAGTGAGAGCATCAACCTGGAAAGTTTCACGAGAACCTCCGATCCGGAGTGTTACTCCGCCGCGGCAAGACCGATTCGTCCGCCCAAGCGCTGGATGATCGCAACCAAGACGATCAGGAAGGCGACCATGATCGTCCCGAGCGCCGCGATCGCCGGATACTGGCCGTTGGACCATAAGTCGAAAATCGCAATCGAGACGACTTCGCTGCCCTGCGAGTAGAGGAAGATCGCCGCCGAGATCTCGCGGAACGCGACGATCATCGTCGTGAGGAACGCTGCCAAGATCGACGGCATCAGCAGCGGGACGTAGATGCGCCAGAACGTCGTGATCCAGGTCGCGCCGCTCGCAGCCGCCGCTTCCTCGAGCTCGTCCTTGATCTGGATCATCCCCGCGCTCATGTATCGCATCCCGTAGGGAATGCCGATGGTGACGAAACCGATGACGAGCAGCGCGAGCGTCCCGTATAAATGGATCGGCAACGGTGCGATCAGGTACCAAAAGAGGATGCCGATCCCCATCAGGATGCTCGGAACCGCGATCGGGAGCGAGGCAAGGAGATCGAGCAGCCAGATCCCGGGGAGCTTCGATTTCAGCGTGATGTACGAAACGATTGCCGTCAGTACCGTGACGATCGCACCCGCCGAGACCGACGTGATAACGCTATTGATCAGCGCATGCTTGATCAACGGATAGTTCCACACGCCCTGATAATTTGCCATCGTCAAGTGCTGCAGCGCTGCAATCGAGGGCACTTCGTACGACGGAAGAAGTGACGACCACAAAAGGACTGCGAGCGGCAGCGCGACCGCAATGATGAAGAATCCGATGATCGCGAGGCCGGCGAGCCAGCGCCACGGGCCGAGGTCGAGGCGCCGAGCGCGAAAAGCCTTGCCGGTAACGGTCGCGTACCGGCCTCCACGCGAGAGCCGGTGCGAGAAGAACACGCCTGCACTCGCGATGATGAGCACGACAAAGCCGACCGAGGCCGCGCCGCCGTAATCCGGCGGGAACGCTTGCAGCTTCGCGTAGATCTGGCTGACGAACACGTAGATGCCGGCCGGGACGCCGACGAGCTGCGGGACTTCGAAACCCGCGATCGTCTGAATGAAGACCAGCAGCGCGGCGGCGAAGATCGCCGGCCGCGCGAGGCCCAGCGTGATGCGGCGAAACGCGGTCAGCGGCCCACAACCGCTTGCAACCGCCGCCTCTTCGAGCGATGGATCCATCGCGGTGTACGTTGCGGCCGCCATGATGAAGGCGGTCGGCGTCACGTGCAGCGCTTGAATCAGGATCATCCCGGGTAACGAATAAGCGTTGAACGGCCGGAAGTGAAAGATCGATTCGGTCAGGGCGTTGATGATCCCGATCCGCGGCGAGAGCAAGAAGAGCCACGCAACGGTGTTCAGGATCCCCGGGATAATGAGGGGAATGAGCGCGGTCAGCATCCCGAACGTCCGGAACGGCGCGTTGGTCCGCGTGTAGAGAAATGCCAGCGAGAAGCCCAACACGATCGCTACGCACGCGACGCCGAGCCCGAAGATCATCGAGTTGAGGACGAGCCGGTAAAAAGAAGCGTTGCCGAACGTGCGGATGTAGTTATCGAGCGACCAGTGCGCGTCGTTCGTCAAGAAGCCGGCCTGCAGGCTCGCATAGATCATCGTCACGACCGGGACGAGCGCCAGGTATGCGACGATCAGCGAAACCGAAGCGAGCAGGACGATCTTTCCGTCGAGCGTCCGCGCCTCGTGGCGTAAAGTCGACGGGTGCTGGCGTGGGAGGCCCTCGACGCTCACGAAGTGGTCTTGTTGAACTCCAATGCGGCGGTCCCGAGCGCGTGCGCCTCGTCCTCGGCCAGAACCTGCTCTTTGGGTTTGCCGATCATCCCGTGGATGCGATTGCGCAACTCGATGAACTTGGCATCGCTGCGCGTGCGGACTTGCTCGCGCGGCTGGGACAGCGGGACCTGGACCTCGGCGACGACGACCGACGGCGGCGGGCTCAGGACGAAGACACGATCCGAAAGATAGACCGACTCGTCGATATCGTGAGTGACCAGCAGCATCGTAATGTTGAAGTCGGACCGCAACTGCAGCGTGAGATCTTCGAGATCGGCCCGCGTCAGCGCGTCGACCGACGCGAATGGCTCGTCGAGCAGCAGGATCTCGGGACGGAATGCGATCGCGCGAGCGAGTGCGACCCGCTGCTGCATCCCGCCGGAGAGCTGCCACGGGTAGTAGTTCGTAAAGCGCTCGAGGCCGACGGCCTTGATCGCCTCACGGCAGAGACTTTCTTTTTCCGTCTTGCTGATGTCGGAGCGCTTCTTGAGCGGAAAGATCACGTTGCCTATGACGGTCAACCACGGGAACAACGAGCGTGCGTAGTCCTGGAAAACCAGGATCATCTCCGGCGGCGGCGACTCGATCACGGTTCCGTGCAAGCTGACTTTGCCGGACGTCGGCGCAAGCAGCGCGCAAATCGTCTTGAGCAGCGTCGTCTTGCCTGCGCCGGAGGGACCTACGATCGAAGCAAACTCGCCCTTGCGGATATCGATCGAGATCTCTTGGATCGCAAGCGTCCCGTTGGCGTAGCGCTTTTGGAGCGCTTCGACCTCGAGAATTACCTCGCGCTCTACGATCATAATGCTGGTACCTCCGGAGTTACCGCGTTCGCGCGGACTGTCCGTAGTGCCATCCGAGCACCTTGGACTCGACAAAAACAAAGACTGTGTTGAGCGTAAAGCCCAGAATAGCGAGCAGAATGACGCCCCCGTACATTTCGGGGATGGCGAACGTGCGCTGAGCTTGTAAAACGTAATAGCCGATGCCGTTCGTGCTCCCGATCATCTCGGAGACGACGATCAAAATGAACGCAATCGCAAGACCGGTTCGCATTCCGGCGGCGATCTGGGGCATAGCCGACGGAACGACGACGCGACGCAGCGTCTCGAACGACGTCAACCCGAAGACGCGCGCAGTCTCGAGCCGCTCGCGCGGAACGAGCCGCGCGCCGTCGGCCGAGTTGATCAGGATCGGCCAAACCGCGCCGAACGCAATAACGAGGATCTTCATCTCGTCGCCGATCCCGATCAGCAGGATCCCGACCGGGATGATCGCTGTGGCCGGCGTCGCACGCCAATATTGCAGGACGGGGTCGAGCAGCCGGAACATGAAGCGGTAGTATCCGACGATCACGCCGACCGTGACCCCGCACACCGCCGCGATGATGTAACCGAAGAACATGCGATACAGACTTGGGACCGCCTGATCCCTGAAGGTCGCCGAGAACCACTCGTGCCAGAACGTGATCGCTATCTGCGTCACGGACGGAACGTAGACGCTGTGCTTCAGGCGCGCGATGACCTCCCAGGCAAGGAGCGCGATCACGACCGTCGCGATCGAAAGTACCGTGCCCTTTACCGTGCGCTGACTCTGCGGTATGGACGCTGCAGGCAGGTCGGCTTGTCTTTGCGCGGCCATAGCGCGCGTCGAAATGCTCATGCGGGTTTATCCTGTGCCGCGGGCGTCCAGAAGACGATGCGGCGGTCGAGTTGGAAGAACATCGCGTTCAAAAGAAACCCGAGGATGCCCGTGAGGATGATCGCGGCGTACATCGGTGGGAGCCGGTTGGCCTGTTCCATTTGCGAAATGTAAAATCCGATTCCACTGTTGCCTGCGATGAGTTCGGTCGTGACGGTCACGACGAGCGCGATCGTCGCGCTGACGCGGAAGCCGGTCATGATACCGGTGAGGGCTGACGGCAGCGTCACCCGCCAAAGCGCCTCGGCGCCGGTGATTCCAAAATTGCGCGCGACGTCCAAGGCCTGCGGGTCGATACCGCGGACGCCGTAGAGCGTGCTGATCAAAAGCGGCCAAAAGGCGGCGTATGTGATGACCGCAACGCGCATCTGCACGCCGAGGCCTAAGAAGAGGATCGCGAGCGGAATCATTGCGACCGAGGGGACCGGCCGCATGAACTCGACGACCATTTTGAATGCATCTTGGACCGGCTGGTACGTCCCCATCAGGATCCCCAGGGTGACCGCCAGGCACGTCGCGAGCGCCAGGCCGATGAAATACGCGTGCAGCGTCGCGCCGATTTGGCTGGAGATCTCTCCGTTGATTAACCCCTGGCCGAGCGCGACGAAGATAATCGACGGCGGCGGGACATAGCTCGTCAGCCACCCCAAGCGTGCAGTGATCTCGAAGACGACAATGCAGCCGATGACAAAGGCAATCCCAGGGACATTGACCCGTAGAAGTTTCTGTCGCGCCACGCCTACTCCGGACATCCGTTGCAACGAATTCTCATCGGTTCACCTACCCTGCTTTCTTCCCTGCCACTTTAACGCAGAAAAAGCAGTCCCAGTGCGCCTCCGCCGAGGATGAGGATCACCACGCTGGCCTTGGTCCTCAGCGTGAGGACAAGCGCGGTTGCCGCGATCGCGCCGGCCCGCCAGCTTTGCACGCCGCCCAAGGCGATCACGAGGGTACCCGACCAGAGCAAACCGATCACGACCGGGGCCATTCCGGCCGCGAAGATCTTCCGGAAGGGATGCTCGCCGAGCCGCGACCACAGTGCCCCGCCGATCGTCACGATGATCCCCGACGGGATGAACATCGCCCCGGCTGCTACCGCGGCGCCCGGGAGTCCGCCGACCGCGTAGCCGACCAGCGCGCTGATCGTTGTCGTCGGCCCGGGCGCCATCCTGGCCATCGCGTAAAATTGCGAGAACTGGCTTGCCGTCAGCCAGTGGTAGTGGTGCACGCTCTCGGTAAACATCTGGGGGATGATCGCGTTACCACCTCCGAACCCCAGGAGGGAGAGAACGGCGAAAACACTGACGAGCTGGTAGTACACTACACCTTTCCTCGCCAGGCACGCAGACCGATCGACAGCGGCGCCAGGATCAGCAGCACGAGCTCTAGTGAAAGGTGCAGACCGCTCACGGCATACGCGGTTGCGGAGATGAAGACCAGAGCGACGGGAAGCCGAAAGTACGGTGTCGTCAGCTCGAACGCATTGGCGACGTTGATTCCGACGACGCCGGCGGCGCAGCCGCGAAACATTGCGAAGAGCAACGAACCCGGCGCCTGCGACAGATAGATCTTCGCGATGAGGATCAGCATGACGAACGCCGGGATGATGCAAGCGAACAACGAGACCGCCGCACCGATGACGCGCTGAAATTTATAGCCGACCAAACACGCCATGCTGACGGGAAGCGGACCCGGCATCGTCGGTAGCAGGCTGAGCATCTCGACGAATTCTTCGTCGCTGAGCCAACCCAGACGGCTGACCATCTCGCGCCGCATGCTCGTCAATTGCCCACCACCGAACGCGGTCACCGAGATGAGCGCGAACGTTCGCACCAAGTCAAAAAGTGTGGGACGTACTTCGGTCAATACTACACTTTCGCGGGTAGCGGCGGCTTCGCGCGCTGGTATTGCGGCGGCCATGGGACGTCGACGCCGAGCGCTTGAGCCGCATGGAACGTCCAGTACGGATCGCGCAGGTGCGCCCGCGCCATCACGATGACGTCGGCTTCGCCGGTAACGAGAATTTCTTCGGCTTGCTGCGGCGCCTCGATCAAACCGACGGCAGCGGTCGTGATCTTCACGTCGCGCCGGATCCGCGCCGAGAACGGGACCTGATAGCCTGGACCGAGCTGGATCTTCTGGCGCAGATCGGCACCGGCCGAGCTGCAGTCGATCGCGTCGATCCCTTCCTTTTGAAGTAGCCGGGCGAGCTCGACCGACTGTTCGAGATCCCAGCCTCCCTCGATCCAATCAGTGCACGAGAGCCGAAGCCAGAGCGGCTTGCGCTCGGGCCAGGTCTTGCGCACCGCGCGGACCATCTCAAGCGCGAAGCGCGTGCGATTTTCAAAGCTCCCGCCGTATTCGTCGGCGCGCTGGTTCGCAAGCGGCGTCAAGAACTGATGTGTGAGATAGCCGTGCGCGGCGTGCAATTCGAGCATCTCAAAACCCGCTTCGTCGGCAAGGCGCGTCGCTTTCACGAAATCGGCGAGTGCTTTTTGAATGTCCGCCTTCGTCATCTCGCGCGGCGCCGGCCACGTTGGATCGAATGGGATCGGTGACGGCGCAAGCGGTTCCCAGCCACCGTCTTGCGGGCCGACGAAACCGCCGCCGACCCACGGCCGCGCCGTCGACCCTTTTCGGCCGGCGTGCCCCATCTGCATCATCGGGACCGCGCCGCGCTCTTTGATGAACGCGGTAATCGGGGCAAGCGCGTCGCGATGCGCTTCGCTCCAGATCCCCAGATCCTGCGGCGAGATGCGGCCTTCCGGACTGATCGCGCTCACCTCGGTCGAGACGATCCCGGCGCCGCCGACGGCGCGCTGGCCCAAATGGACCAAATGCCAGGTCGTTGCAAGGCCGTCTTGGTTCTCGCACGAGTACTGACACATCGGCGAGACCATGATGCGGTTGCGCGTCGTGACGCCGCGTTGGGTCAACGGTTCGAAGAGCACGAAATCTGTTCTCCTTCTAAAGGCATCCGAAAGAGGTCAAAGCCCGCCTAGTGTACGAGCCCTTCGCGCGTGAGGCCTTGACTATCGAACGTATGTTCGATTATGCTGGCCTCCCATGCCGATCCTCTGCGTTCTCTTTCCCGAGCCGACGGCGCGCTGGGAGGCGATCCTCGAGGCGCTCGACGCGGTCTCGCCGCTCGCCGAAGACGGCGGCGACGGGCTCGCGTACCTCGAGATGCACGGGATCGAGGGGACTTCGGAACGCTGGTTCGCCGCGGCCGCCGCGGCGCTGACCGGTGCGCCGGCGTGTGCGCTTGGCATCGGCCCGAACAAGTTCGTCGCGCGTGCGGCAGCGCTCGCGGGAGGGCGCACGATTGCGACGCAGCGTGAGGCGCGCACCTTGCTCGCGCCGCTTCCGCTCGCGCTGCTCGAACTCGACGAAGACGTCGAGCGACGCCTGCAACTGCTGGGCATCACGACGCTCGGCGAACTCGCGGCACTACCGCACGGGCCGTTCGTTCGGCGCTTCGGTCCGCAAGCTGCGGCGTGGCACGACCGCGCGCGCGGGATCGACGACCGTCCGTTCGTCCCGCGCGCACGTTCGATCCGCATCGAGCGCACGCTCTTCGGCGAAGGAAGCGCCGCCTGCGAAGAGCAGATCCTCTTCGCGTTGCGCACGCTCGTCGCGCAGATCGGCGCCGACGTCACGGCGGCCGGAAAACGCTGCGGGCGTTTGACGCTTGCGCTCGAGTGTGAAAACGGCGACGTGCACGACATCCTTACGACGATCGCGCAACCGACGGCGCAAGCGAATATTCTCTTCGATCTCGTTCGCGCGCGGCTCGAAGGGATACAGCTCGCTGCTCCGGTCGTCGGATTGCGTTTGAGCGCGGAGCGTCTTGAAGACGGCGGCGTTTCGCTCTCGCTCTTCGCGCAGCGCGATCCTGATCCGCAAGCGCTCGGCGTCGCGCTCGCGCGAATTGAAGCGGCGCTCGGGACACAGGCGTTGCGCGCGCGCATCGTCGACGGGAATCGGCCCGAATCGCGGGTCGCCTACGAACCGTTTACGGCCACGCCGCCGGTCGACTCTCGCCCATCCTGGGCTCCGTCGACACTAGCGCATCCATGCGCGTCGCAATATCGCTTGCTCGAGCTGCGCGAAATCGACGTCGTCACCGAGGCGCACGTGCCGCGTTTCGTCGGGACGCCGCCGCAACCGGTCGTCCATGTGTGCGGTCCCTGGCGGGTCGATGAGATGTGGTGGGATGCTCCGTTGCGCCGCGACGACTACGACGTACTGCTCGAAGATGGATCCCTCTACCGAATCGCGCACCGCGACGGGCGATGGTATCTCTGCGGCGTCTATGACTGATACGAGAACCGTTTCTTGAAGGTGCCTGCCGAACGCTTGTCTTAGTTTTTGCCAACGGTCAACGCGCTCGGCTTGCGAGGTATCGGAATGGCCCGTTCGTACGCCCGCTTCTTTTTGCGTTACTTTGTGCTGGGACTCGGACTTCTGGCCGGCCTGCAGTCGAGCGTGGGGGATGCCGCGTCCAACAAGGAGCTGCAACGGCTCAAGGGGACGATCGGCTACCAGCTTGGCGACGCGGGTCAGTTCAATCAAGTCGCTGCCAAATACGTCTTGCCGGACGATGCGTTCGCGGTAACGCAAAAACAGTCGGCGGCACTCTTGCAGCTCCCCGACTCGTCGTTGGTCGGGCTCGGTCAGGACACGAAGGTACAGGTCGGCGCGTTCAACCAAACCGCGGCGGGGCCGGGTTCGACGATCACCGTCGCCGGCGGGACGCTGCGCTTCGATATCAAACGGCCGCAGGGCGGAACCGCGAACTATCGTTTTAATACCCCGACCTCGACGATCGGGGTGCGCGGGACCGTCGGTCTGCTCGCGTTTGCGGGCGGGCAAACGACGGTCGCCTGCCTGGCGTGCGCCGCTGACAGCGTCACGGTCACGGTCGGTGGACAATCGTTCGCCCTTGCCACGGGCCAAGTGATCACCGTAACGGCAACCGGCGCCGTGACGACGGGCGCCGTGACGAGCGCGACCCTGAGCGGCTTCTCGAGCTCCGGCGTGAGCACGAGCGCCTCGAGCGGCCTCAGCGCGGCGACGGCAGGCGTCGGCGGAGCCGTGGGCGGGGCCGCGGCACCAGCGGCGGCTGCAGCAGCGGCGGGCGCCGGGGCGATCGGCGGCGCGGCGGCAGCGTCAGCACAGACGAAGACGAGTCCCGCTCCAAATCCCGGCGCAACGCAAAGCGGGACGATTATCATTCAGCAAGCCCCCGTAGGACCGGCGCCCGCCGGACCCGCGCGGAGGCCGTTCTAAATGAAGGCCGTGCGACCGGCCCTCGCGCTGCTGGCGGCGCTGTTCATAACGAGTTGCGGCGGCGGGAGCGGCGGATCGAGCGCGGTCTCACCGGCGGCGCCCGGCGCGCCGGGCTCGACCTCGCAACAGAAGACCGTTTCCGGCAGTATCGTGCTTTCGATTCCGACACAAACGTCGTCGAGCAAAGTACGCTATCCGCAGTTCGTCTCGCCAAATGCGTCGTCGGTCTCGATCGTCGCAAACGGCGGCACCGCGCAGATCTTCGACGTCAGCGCGACGTCGAGTCTCTGCACGACGACCAGCGGCGCGCGCACCTGTACGCTGACGTTCGGCGCGCCGGTCGGCAGCGACACGATCGTCCTGACGATCTTTTCCGGCCCGAACGGAACCGGCGCGACTCTTGCGACCACGACGACGACCACCACAGTCACCGCCGGCACCCCGTTCAACGTCACGGTCGCGATGAATGCTGCGATCGGTACGGTCATAGCTACCATAACGCCTGGTACGGGCGGCAACTGCAACCTCTTGGGTGGCGTCAAAGTCCAGATCCCGGAGAGTTGCCCCAGTAACACCAGCGGCAACAACGCGAGCCTGACGGTGGCCGCCGACGATCCTTCCGGGGCCCAAATCACCGGCACGGCGCCTTACGCCACGCCGATTCAAGTCAGCGGTAACGACCCGTCGCTATCCGCTTCGCCTACGTCGATCACCGCGCCGGGGCAAACCGTTACACTGTCGTACAGCGGCGCCCCGCTTGCACAGAGCCTCGGCAATACGGCGACGATCAGCCTAACGATCGGAAGCCAAGTCGTGCCGGTATCGATTCCGATCCTTCGCGCAAATCTTTACGTTGCGAACAGCAACTGCCCGCCGCCGTGCTCGTCAGGGTCGCCCGGCGGCGGCAATATCGAGGTCTATCCGTTCGGCGCAAGCGGCAGCGCCACGCCGATCCGCACACTAGCGGGCTCAAGCACCAGCTTGTCCAACCCGTTGGCCCCGCTCCTCGATGCGTCGGGCAACTTGTACGTTTTGGACAACGGTCCATACACGACACAGTCCCATCCACTCATCCTCGTTTTCGCAGCGGGAGCGAATGGCAACGTTGCGCCAATGCGGCAAATTACCCAAATTGCATCGATCGATAGTAATCAGGCCTGCGAAAACTTCACGTCTGACCCGACCGGTCAGTATCTGCTTGTTGCATGCGACGACATTTTCAGCAACGGCATTCACGTGTTTCTAGCAAGCTCGAACAGCATCGCAGCTTCTGCTCAGACCGCGACCCTGAAATGCGCCACGAGCTGCTTCAGCCACACCATCGGAATGGCGTTCGATCCGTCCGGGAACCTGTGGGTCGCCGAGACCGGGAACAACGACATCTTCAGTTTCGCGCACGGCACCTTTTCGATGACCGGCACGAACCAAATGATCACCCCTCAGACCACGCTGAACGGCACGAGCGGGATCCCCTGGCCCGGCAATCCCACGCCCGGCCCCGCCTACATCAATCCTCTCGGCCTCGGATTCGACACTTCGGGCAATATGTACGTCGACATCGTCAACGCTTTTAACACTACTGGAGGGGATGCGCTCAATCGCGTCTCGATCTGGAACAGCAGCACCCTGCCTGGGTGCAACAACTGCGTTCCGAACATTACGCTGTCAGGAACCCCGTTTACAACCCACTTTCCGGCGGGGATGGCCGGCGACTACGGCGGGAATCTCTACGTCGGCAACCAGGTCACGAACACGATCAACGTGTTCGCAAAATCGTCCCTCGGCAGTTCGGCGGCGAACCTGCCTATTCTGCGCACGATCAATACAGGCAGCAGTCCGAACTCGCCCGGCGGTATCACGATCGGCCCATAGGGGACGCTATCGCTGTGAAGAAGTTGAGAAGGCCGTCGACGGGGTGGCTACGGCAACCGGGTGTGGGGGAAAAAGGGAGCGTCTTCGTTCCGTTTTTAAGTAGTGCTCATGGCTGAACGTGATGCCGGCGACGAGATGAACCGTGAGTTCTTCATCGCGCCGTCGCTGATCGGCGATAGCGAGCTTACCCCGCTCCTCGATCAGGCCGAAGAGGACGTTGAGGAACAGGCAACCGACAACCTCGAGCAGGACCAGGCCCGCCGGGCCGAGCTGCGCGAGGGGCCCAAGAGCAAGGAAGTCGACGGGATCGTCTTCGACACCGGTCCCGAGCCGAAGACCGAAGAGCACAAATAGCCGGAGGCCATTGCTTATCGAACGTATGTTCGATTATCATGGTCTCCCATGCCGCTTGTCCCCGGCTACGCCGAGCTTCACTGCTGGTCGAATTTCAGCTTCCTTGAGGGGGCGGCCCACCCCGAGGAGCTCGTCGCGCGCGGGGCGGAGCTCGGCCTAGCCGGGATCGCCCTCACCGACCGTGACGGCCTGTACGGGACCGTCCGTTTCACAAAGGCCGCCCTCGCACAGCCGGGATTCGCCGCAATCTGCGGCGCCGAGCTCACCCTCGAGCTTCCTCACCCGTCGCGGCTCGTTCTCTTAGTCGAAAACGCCGCCGGCTACGCGAATCTCGTCGAGCTCATCTCGATCGCGCAGATGCGCGGGAGCAAGCGCGCTGCGCGCTTGCATCTCGACGATCTCTCCGGCCGCACGGACGGACTCGTCGCGCTCTCCGGCTGGCGCAACGGACTACCCGAGCGCGCGCTCCTGGCCGACGACGAGCACGGCGCGCGCGAGATCGGTGCGCAGCTGCGCGATCTCTTTCCGGGCGCATTCTTCCTCGAGCTGCAACATCACATGCGCGCGGAGGACGGCGCGCTGTGCTATGCGCTCGTTCGCCTCGCACGCGAGCTCGGCATACCCTGTGTCGCCACCAACGGCGCTGCCTACGCCGTCCCACGGGACGCGCGGCTGTGCGATATCCTGACGTGCGTCAAACACAAGACCTCGCTCGCGCAAGCCGGCGTCCTGTTACGGCCCAACGCCGAGTTCTATCTCAAATCGCCGGCCCAGATGGCGGCGCTGTTTTCACGCCATCCGCAAGCGCTCCGGCAGACGCTTGCGATCGCCGAGCGCTGCACGTTCCGCTTGGACAAACTGCGCGGTCAATTCCCCACCTTTCCGCTCCCGCCCGAAGAGCCGAGCGCGCACAGCTATCTGCGCACCTTGGTCTATCGCGGTGCGGCCAAACGCTACGGGACTCCGCTCGCGTCCAACGTCGAGCACCAGCTCAAACGCGAACTCGACGTCATCGAACGTATGGGGCTCGCCGGCTACTTTTTGATCGTATGGGATATCGCACGGAAAGCGGCTGAGCTCGGCGTCCTCGCTCAGGGCCGTGGTTCCGCTGCCAGTTCGGCGGTATGTTATGCGCTCGAGATCACCGCGGTCGATCCAATCGCGTATAACCTCCTCTTCGAGCGCTTCCTCACCGAAGAGCGCAACGAAGTCCCCGACATCGACATCGATTTCGCGCATCAAGATCGTGAAAAAGTCATCCAATATGTTTACGAACGCTGGGGACGGGCTCACGCCGCGATGGCCGCCGAAGTGATCACCTACGGAACGCGTTCCGCGATCCGCGACATCGGTAAGGCGCTTGGCCTGGGGCTCGAGCAAGTCGAAGAGATTGCGCGCGAGTACGACGCCAACGAGTCGCTCTCTGGCGAGACCGGGGCAGGCGAACTGCTACTCACATATTGCCGCCGGATCGACGGCTTTCCACGTCACATGGGGATCCATTCGGGCGGGATGGTGATCACGCGCGATCCTCTCGTTCGCGTCGCGCCGATCGAGTGGGCGACGATGCGCGACCGTTCCATCGTGCAGTGGGACAAGGACGACCTCAACGACCTCGGGCTCATCAAGATCGACCTGCTGGGGCTGGGCATGCTCTCGCTCCTGCGCGATGCGTTCGCGCTGCACCAACGCTGCTATCCCGATCGCGCAGCGCTCACCATCGACGGCATCCCGGCCGACGACGAACCGACCTACGAGATGATGCAGCGCGCCGATACGGTCGGCGTCTTCCAGATCGAGTCGCGCGCGCAGCAGTCGATGCTCCCGCGCTTACGGCCGCGCTGCTTCTACGACATCGTCATGCAAGTCGCGATCATTCGCCCGGGTCCGATTCAAGGCGATATGATCCACCCGTTTCTGCGCCGCCGCAACGGCCAAGAAGACGTAACGTACTTGCATCCCAAGTTGAAGCCGATCCTCGAGCGGACGCTCGGCGTCCCGCTCTTTCAGGAACAAGGGATGCGCATGGCGACGGCGGTCGCCGGTTTCACGCCGGCGGAAGCCGATAACCTCCGCCGCGCGATGGGTCACAAGCGCTCCCGCGAGCGGATGCGTGAGATCTATCCGAGACTCGTCGAGGGGATGATGAAGAACGGCATCACGCGCGAAGCGGCCGACCGTCTCTATCACATGCTCGACGGTTTTGCCGATTACGGCTTCCCCGAATCGCACGCTGCGAGCTTCGCGCTCCTCGCGTACGCCTCGGCCTACGTGAAATGTCACGAACCGGCGATCTTCCTCGCAGCGATCCTCAACGTTCAACCGATGGGCTTCTACTCGACCGAAGTCTTGGTCAACGATGCGAAGCGCCACGACGTCGCCGTCCGTCCGGTGACGGTCAACGCGAGCGAATGGTGGAGCTTCGTCGAGCCGGACGGCGCCGTGCGTTTGGGCTTTCACCTCATCCGCGGCTTGGGCGAAGCGCAGCGTGCAGCGCTCGAAGCCGCCTTGAACGAACGGCCCGCCTTCGACGACATCCTCGACTTCGCACGGCGTTCGCAGCTCTCGCGCGAAGCGCTCGAGAATCTTGCCGCCGCCGATGCGTTCGCCCCGTGGTTTGCGACCCGCCGTGAGGCGATGTGGGCGTTGCGCGGCCTCGACGAACGGGAAGCGCGCGGCGAGCTCGGCCGCGGGATGGAGATCGACGAACCGGCCGCGCGCTTGCGAGCGCTCGCGCCGCTCGAAGCGACGACGTTGGACATCTACACGACCGGCGTCTCGCCGCAGGCGCAGCCGATATCGTTCTTCCGTTCGAAGCTCGACGCGCTGCACGTCGTCTCCGCGCAACGGCTGCCCGAGATGCCGAATCATCTCATTTGCAAAGTCGGCGGCATGGTGATCACGCGCCAGCGCCCGGGGACGGCGAAAGGCTTCGTTTTTTTGACCCTCGAGGACGAGACCGGGCTCGTCAACGTCATCATCCGCCCAGACGTTTACGAAAAGTATCGCCGCGTCATCCGTCTCTCGAACGCGGTCATCGTCGAGGGAACGTTGCAAAAAGAGATGGGCTGCATCGACGTTCTTGCCAAGCGCATCTGGTCGTTCGATACGGAAGGGGCCGTCGACGGCGTCCGCGCGCGGAATTTCCATTAGCGCAGCGAAAGCGGAGGCGTCATCAGAGGGAGGTCACGATGCTCAAACGCCTTCTCGTCCTCGCCCTCATCCCGATGTTCGTTCTGATCCCGCTCGCAAGCCGGGCCGCCGATCCGTACGTCATCAACGTCATCCTGCCCCTGACCGGGCCGGCATCCTTCATCGGCAGCGAGGAGGGTCAGGCGCTCGCCGTCGTCGAGGAGACCGTCAACAAGTCCGGCGGGATTCGGGGACGGCCGATTCACTTCTCCATCGTCGACGACCAATCGAATCCGCAAGTCACGGTCCAGCTCACCAATGGGATCATCGCAAAGAAGGTCCCGTTCTTTCTCGGCTCGTCGTTCACCGCAACGTGCAACGCCCAGTTGCCCCTCGTCAAAGACGGCCCAGTCATGTACTGTTTTTCGCCGGGAGCGCATCCCGCAGAGGGGAGCTTTGCATATTCATCGAGCGTTTCGACGAAGGATGAGCTCGCGGTCCTCGCGCGTTATTTTCGCGAGCGCGGCCTGCGCAAGGTCGCCGTCATCACGTCGACGGACGCAACGGGGCAAGATGCGGAGCGCAACATTGACGCTGCCTTCTCCGCTCCCGAGAATCAAGTAGAGCAGATCGTCGCGCGCGAACACTTCAATCCGAGCGACGTCAGCGTCAGCGCGCAAATGGCGCACATCAAGGCATCGGACGCGCAAGTCCTGATCGCATGGAGCACGGGACCGGCGGGAGGAACCCTGCTGCGTGGCGCGACCGAAGCGGGGCTCGACGTTCCCATTGCGACGACCGACGGCAACTTGACGTACGCGCAGATGAAACAGTACGCGGCGTTTTTGCCCAAAGAGATGCTGTTCCCCGCGAAGCCCTGCAATACGCCCGACGGCGCGACCGGCAATCTCGTCCCGCCCGCGATTCGTCAGAAGATCGGCGCCTATCTCGACGCGTTCAAAGCGAAGGGCATCAAGCCCGACAACGGCCAGAGCCTCGCGTGGGATCCGGCCTTTCTGATGCTCGACGCGCTGAGATCTCTCGGTTTCGACGCCACGCCGGCGCAAGTCAAGCAATTCATCGACTCGCTCAACAGATGGACGGGCATCGACGGACAGTACAACTTCCACGAGTCGCCGCAGCGAGGGCTTGGAGCGCAAGCGGCCCTGGTGGTTCGTTGGGAGCCGGGCAAAGAAACGTGGGTCGCGGTCAGCAAGCTCGGAGGTGCGCTGCTGTCGCGATGAACGCCGGAGGTTAAAAACGGATGAGAGCGTGTGCGCCGCAACACGCTCTCTTTCTTTTTATGACGGCCTAATGCGCGGTCGTTTGCTCCCAGGATATCCTCAGGACATCGACACCTTGCCCAGATCCTTCGCCTCAGAGAGGACCCTCATGCGCACAGCCACACTCGGCCTCGCTCTCGCCGCGATCCTGATCTTCGCAGGGTGCAGCGGCGGTGGCGGCGGCTCGTCGTCGACGCCGGCCTCGACCGGCGGCACGGGCGGTTCGTCATCCACCAATCCATCGGGGAACGGCACCACCCAGACGCAATCGGAAAACTCGATCGCCACGACCAACTCCCTCGGCTCATCAGCGAAGAGTCTCACCGACTACAACAACGCGGTCTCACCGCAGGCCGATGCCCGGACCACGCTCGCCGTACAGAACGGCGTCTGTCAGCCGTTCACGCAAGGCGGCAGCTACGAGTTTTTCACGCCGGACAAGAACAACGACCCGAACTCGACCGAGCAGCAATACTTCTACGACAACTCCTGCGCGCAGCTCGCACGGGACGAGACGCGGACCTGGACGTCGACCAGCTCGTCGTCCGAGACGCTCACGCACACGATGAAGATCTTTGCGCTCGGCAACGCGACGCCGAGCGCGATCCGGACGGACACGGTAGCGCTCCTGAATGCTACGTTCGATCAGTACGGATTCCCGAACCCCGCGCTGGGCTTTTCGCGTTCAGATACGGGCAGCCTCAACATCGCGGGATCGAACACGATCAACTCCGGCTTCGAGGTCGTGATGCTGCCGATCAGCGGCGGAACCGAGTCGTTCTGCGGCGACGCGGCCGGTTACAACGCGACCGGGATTCAATCTCTGAACGAGACCTTCGGTTGGCAAGGCGCCGTGGCGCAAACCGGGACGCGGACCGTCAACAGCGACGGCTCGGTAACCTGGAACGTCACCCACTCCGGTTCGACCGCGAAAGGTCCAATCGGCACGCTCTCACTCGCGGTCGGGACGCAAAACACGGCCTGCCCGATCACCAAGCCGATGTACACGCTCACAGGCGGGACATCGCTCGGTTCGTACAACATCCCGACGGTCGCAACGTACAAGAACGGGATGTTGCTTGGTCTGACGATCACGAACGCGACGCTGGCCAACGGCTACGCGCTCAACGTCACGACCAGCACAACCCTCTCGCCGACGAGCAACCTGTTCATCAGCGGGACGATCACCAACGGCAGCACGCAGATCGCGACGTTCAACGTCAACGCGTTCGGCGACGGCACGTTGACGATCACCTCGAGCGGCGCGCAGTACGTACTGACGGACTGGCACGTCGTGAAGTAACCTCGTAAGGGACGCCTAAACGGCATAAAGCCCCGCCGACCACACCCGGCGGGGCTTTATGTTTACGGCCGAGAGGACTCTGTTTCGGGCGTTCGATACTCTTGGCGCAAGGAGACGAACGCATGGGTGAGATCCTGGGGCTCGGAATTTCGCACTGGCCGCGCTTCGGCCAGAAGGACGACATGCTGTCCTACTGGCTGCGCAAGACGCTCGAAGACCCCGACATTCCCGCCGAACGGAAAGACCCGGCGACGTGGCCGGCGCGGATGCAGGAAGAATGGGGCAACGATCAAGGCCTCGCGAAAGCGCCGGAGCACCGCGCCGCGATGCTTACGGGATTACGCCGCGTCCGCAAAGCGCTCGACGACTTCAAACCCGACGCTGTCGTCGTTTGGGGCGATGATCAATACGAGAATTTTCGCGAGGACGTCATCCCGGCGTTTTGCGTCCTGGCCTATCAGCAAGACCTTGAATGCAAGCCTTGGGGGAACGCCCCCAACCACTGGGACGAGGCCGGCGAAACGACCTTCCACGTCAAGACCGCGCCGGAGATCGGAAAGTACCTGGCCAGCGGACTCCTCGAGGAACAATTCGACGTCGCCTACGCATACAAGCCCTTGCACTATCCCGGCTTGCCGCACGCGTTCATGAACTCGGTCCTCTACCTCGACTACGACCGCGTCGGCTTCCCGTACCGCATGGTCCCGTTTCAGGTCAATTGCTACGGGCGCTACGTGATCAGTCACCATGGTATCGGCTTCCCGTACGCCGAATCGAAAAAACCGCTCGATCCACCGGCACCTTCGCCGCGACGCTGCTTCGACATCGGCCGAGCGACGGCGCGCGTCCTTGCGAAGAGCCCGTGGCGGATCGCCGTCATTGCGTCATCGAGCTGGTCGCACGGCTTCTTGTGCGAGCGGACGTGGCATCTGTACCCGGACGTCGCGGCCGATCGAAAGCTCTATGACGCGATGCTCACGCGCGACTGGAAGACGTGGTGCGAGACGCCGCTCAAAGATATCGAAGACTCGGGGCAGCACGAGCTGCTCAACTGGTTCTGCCTCGTGGGCGCGATGAGCGAACTCGGCTACGAAGTCCGGTGGTCGGACTTTGTCGAAACCTACGTGTACAACTCCGACAAAGTCTCTGCGATCTTCGGTCCCGCCGCCGGGAATGGTGCCGCGAAAAAACATGCGACGACTGCGCTTCTTCGTCCATAGCCTCGCGATAGCGGCCCTCGTTGCGGGGACCGCGAGCGGCGGCCGCGCGCAGGAGCTGCAGACCGTCAGGGTCGGCGTGATCAGCAGCATGAGCATGGCGCCGTTCTACATCGCCGACCGCTTGGGCTATTTCAAGGATGAAGGGCTCAACGTCCAATTCACTGGGTTCGACTCGGTGACGAACATGGTCGCACCGCTCGGCGTCGGACAGCTCGACGTCGGCGGCGGGGCGCTGGCGGCCGGGATTTACAACGCGGTCGCTCGCGGGATCGACGTCAAGGTCGTCGCCGACCTCGCGAGCGACCCGCCGGGTTACGGCTTCCAGCAGCTGCTGGTCCGCACAGATTTGATCAAGAGCGGGAAGTTCAAGACGCTCAAAGACCTCAAGGGTCTCACGATCGCGGGCAACACACCGGGCAGCACGTCGTCGTCGGAGCTCAACCAGCTCCTCAAGAAAGCGGGCTTGAAGTTCGACGACGTCAAGCGCGTCTTCTTGGGCTATCCCGACCACGTCGTTGGGCTCAAGAACGGCGCCGTCGATGCATCCCTGATGCCCGAACCCAACGCGACCGAAGCCGTCAAGGCCGGCGCCGCCGTCAAGTTCACGGGCGACGACACGTTTTATCCCAATCAGCAAATCGCAATCGTCGTCTACGGCGTCAATTTGCTCAAGACGCACCGGGACGTCGGTCTCAAGTTCATGAGAGCCTTCATCAAGGCCGCGCGCTTCTACAACGACGCGCTCGCCGATGGGAAGCTCGCCGGACCGAATGCCGATCAGGTCGTCACGATCATGACCCAGGATACGAGGATCAAGGATCCGTCCGTCTATCGCGCGGTCACGCCGAACGGGATCAATCCCGACGGTCACGTCTTGTTTCCGTCGATGCGCCTCGATTTTGACTTCTTCAAGTCGCAGGGTCTCATCGAAGGGACCATCAAGGTCGAGGACGTCGTCGACGACTCGTTCGCCGCGCAGGCCGTCCGGCAGCTTGGCGCCTACAAACCCAAGAAAGCCTGAGGAGACAACGATGCAGACTGCGGTCGACCTGAACGCACCCGAGGTGCGGCGGCTGCGTGAGCGCGTCGCGCTCGGTTGTCGCGTCCTTGCGAAGCTCGAGTTGGTCGACTATCTCGGACACGTCAGCGCGCGTATTCCCGGGACGGACTACGCGTTCATCAGAGCGCGGGGCGCCGAACAGGGCAATCAGCTTCACATGACCGCCGAGCAAGTCACGCTCGTCGATCTCGAAGGCCGCAAAGTCGAGGGCAAATATCCGCCACCCGACGAGACGAAGCTCCACACCGAGATTTACAAGGCGCGGCCCGACGTCGCGGCCGTCGTGCACACGCATCAACCGATCGTGACGATTTTCGGCGATCTCGGCAAGCCGATTCTCCCGATGCAGGGCGTGATGGCACAGGTGTGCGAGCACGAGATCCCGATCTATCCGTCGGCGCGAAAAGTGACGACCACCGAACAAGGCGAGGAACTCGCCCGAGTCCTCGGCGATAAGCCGATCGTCCATCTTCGTAATCACGGCATTGCGATCGCGGGCGAAAGCGTCGAGAAGGTCTGCATTTGGGCGATCTGGCTCGAGCACGAAGCCAAGCTGACGATGTGGGCGTCGATGATCGGCGAGCCCCGGGGCATGAGCCGCGAAGACCTCTTGGTGCAAGCGGAGGAAGGCTTCGGCTGGGAAGGCCGCTGGCGGTACTACACGAGCCTACTCGAAGACTAGCCGCCGCTGCCCGGGAGGCACTTCACCGGGTTAGTGCGTAAACGGGTGTGCATGAGCACACGCTTCATACGATCCGTTCTCGCACTCGCATTCGCTCTCGGCTGCACCGCTATCGCCACCGCGCAGATGCCGCCCGGCGATCCGAAGTTCGGCAATAAGCTGGGCATGCAAACGCTGAACAACTCCGGCGAGGACGGCGAGGTGACGCTCTTCGGCAAAGACGGCGGGCGCAGGACGCTCGTCGTCGTCAACATCGAAGGTGCGCCGCACATCCGTCCTCAGCCCGTCTCCATCCGTCACGCAAGCGATTGCGACAAGATCTCGCCCGCGCAGCCCATCTCTCTGCACTGGCTCTTCAACGGTCACTCCTCAACCTTGGTCGATATCCCTATTATGAAGCTGCTTTCCGGCAACTACGCGGTCGTGGTTGGCTCGCGCCTGCTGGAATCAACGCCGCACTACGTTGCTTGCGGCCACCTCTATTTGTAAGTCGCATTGAGTTTGAAAGGAGCTGCGATGCAGCACGAACTCGTCGATCCAAAGAAAGCCATCTCTCCCGATCTCAACCGGCGCGCCTTCGTCGGACTCTCCGCCGGAGCGGCAACCCTGACGACGGGGATCTCTGCCGCGCTCGCCCAGCAGGACTTCGGTAAGCCGCATCCGCCGATCGTCCCCGAGAACGACCCCTCGATCACCGTAAAATGGGTGAAACTGCATTGGCTCGACGGCGATATCGATGCCTACACCGCCGTCCCGAAAAACGCGACGGCGACGACGCCGGGTATCGTCGTCGTGCAGCACGTCTGGGGCGTCGACTCATCGATTCGAGACGTCGTGCGGCGCTACGCTAAGGAAGGCTACGTCACGATTGCCCCGGCGCTCTACTCGCGCTGGAATCCTCCCAATGGCGACGGCGTCAGCGACCTCAACGTGTTCCGGCCGTACGCGAACCGCTTCGCCGAAGTGCAGGTCGACGGCGATCTCAGTGCGGGTGCGCAGTGGATCCGCACTCGAGCCGGGAAAGCCGTCACCGACAGCACGCCCAAGGTCGGGATCACCGGCTTCTGCGCCGGCGCAGGGATCGCGCTGCGTCAAGTGCTCGATACGCCGTACTACAATGCGCTCGTGATGTTTTACGGCAACGTGCTCCAGCAGGCCGATCCGACCAAGGGCCTGACGCCGGCGAGCTTCGCCTATCTGCGCAGCGTCAAGACGCCGGTCCTCGGCAGCTTCGGCGGCCGCGATCAAAGCCCGGGGATCCTGCCCGACCAGATTCGCGCTTTCCAAGCCGCGCTTACGGCGGACAAATTGCCCAACGACATCAAGATCTACCCGGAAGCGGGACATGCGTTCTTCGACGACAACCGCGCGTCGTATGTCCCCACGGCGGCCGGCGACGCATGGCCCCGCGTGCTGGCCTGGTGGAATAAGTACCTGCGCTCTTCCTAATACGACCCTTCGTATCGTCCGGCACGACCTAACACGATGCTCACGCTCGTCCACTGCGCGGACGTCCACCTCGAGACGTCGTTCCCCGACGTGCGAGGCGGCTCCGCGCGGCGTGCGGCGCTGACCGACGCATTCATCCGCATCATCGACGAGGCGTGCCGGCGCAAAGCCGACGTGCTCTCGATCGGCGGCGATCTCTACGAGTCCGAACGTGCCGGCCCGCAAACGATGCGCTTTCTCTGCGAGCAGTTCGCGCGTTTCGAACGGCCCGTCTTCGTCGCTCCCGGAAATCACGATCCATGGTCGCCGAGCGCACTTCTGGCGCGCGGCGATCTTCCACCGAACGTCCGCATCTTCGACGAAGCGGCGTGGCGTGCGTTCCCCCTCTCCGACGAGGTGACGTTGTATGGATTCGGTCACACGCCGGCGGAGCCGGGCCGCCCGTTTGCCAACGCGCGCTTCGATCGCGGCAAGGTACGCATAGCGCTGGTTCACGGGAGCGACGACGAGCGGTGTCCGCCGAACAAGCGCGCGACCGCGCCGTTCCGGGCCGCCGAAGTCGAAGCGTCCGGCGCGAGCACGCTGCTCACCGGTCACTATCATGGCGGCTACACCGTCGCGCGTAGGGACGGCACGCCGCTTTTCGCCTACCCGGGCTCGCCCGAGCCGGTCAAGTTTGGTGAGACCGGGACGCATGGCGCGCTCATCGTCACGATCGAGCAAGGGCATGTTGCGATAACGACCTGGGAGACGGCGCAGACTCGCTTGCTCGAGCGTTCCTGCGACCTCGGCGGGGCGACGAACGAACACGATGTGCTGGCGCGCACAGCACGCGCGCTCGACGGCTGCGGCGCGAACGACTACGTCAAGCTGAAGCTGAGCGGCGTCGTCGCTCCGGGGACGCGCGTCGATCCCGAGCTCCTGAGCGAACGCTTGGGAGCGCTGCTCGGCGCGCTCGATGTCGACGACCGGACGATCCCGTGCGACTACGACGAACTAGCGCGCGAACCGACCGTACGCGGGCGCGTGGTGACCGACTTGCTCGAGGCTGCGCGTGGAAGCGATCCGGAGCGCGCTGCCGAAGCTGAAAAAGCGCTGCGTTACGCGGTCGCGGCTTTCGAAGGGACACCGATCGTTCCGTGAGACTGATCGATCTCCAGCTTGAGGGATATGGGAAGCTCACCGATCGTCGTTTTTCGTTTTCGCCCGGGCTCACGATCGTCTCGGGTCCGAACGAAGCGGGTAAATCGACCCTCGTCGACGCCCTCATCGCCGTCCTTTATGGCCCGGGTCGCAAGGACGACCGTGACGCGAAGCGTCCGTGGTCGGGTGCGAACTACCGCGGACGTCTGCGCTACGCGCTGCACGACGGGCGCGAGTTCGAGATTCAGCGCGATTTCGCAAAGGACGGCCGGACGGCCAAGATCTTCGATCGCAACGGCAACGACGTTACCGCCCAGTTGACGGTGAACAAGAACGTCGTCCCAGGCGAAGTGCAACTGAGCATCCCCCGCGAGGTCTTCATCAACGCCTCATGCGTGCGGCAGCAGGGCATCGCAATCGACGGCGAGCACGCAGCTCGGATCAGCGCATCCTTGGCGCAAGCACTCGACGGCGGTCCTCGTGAAGACGCGGCGCATCGCGCACTCGAAGCGCTCGAAGCCGCGCTCAAGACGGAGGTCGGCACGGAACGGGCGCAGCTGAGGAATGCGCCGTTGCGCAAGGCGCTCCACGATGCGGCGGACGCGCAAGCTCGGGCCGATGCGGCGCGCGAGACCCTGCGCGGACTCATGGAGACGCGCGAGCGTCTGTCCTCCGCCCAGGAGGAACGCGAGCGGCTCGTCCGTTCGATCGCAGAGCATCGGCGACGCGGGCGCGCCATGCAAGCCGCCTCGATCCGCTCGCGACTGGAACAATTGCGCAAGCTGCGCGAAGAGATCGGCGCCCTCGACGCGGGCCGCGCGCAGTTCGACGACGTCGCCGATTTTCCCGAAGAGCGCCTCGGCGAACTGGAAGCGCGCTACCGCACCTGGCAAGATTGCGAAACGCGTTCGAAGCTGATTGCCGAAGAGGCGCGGCGCGCGGCCGATGCGGTCCCACGCGACGCACCCAAGCTCGACGTCGACGAAGCAACGCTCGCGCAAGCCGAGCGCGCCGCGGGCGAAGTCGACGAGGCCCGCGTACAGGCGATCGCGGCCGCAAACGATGCCGCGGCCGCACGACGCGTGCCTGACGGCGATGCGCTGCTCGGGGCCTGCTTCGTCGCCGCCGCGACGACGGCGGCTGGGGCTGTCGGTTGCGCGATCGCGCACTGGTGGACCGGCGCGGTATGGATCGCCGGAGCGGCGCTGCTGCTCATCGCTCTGTGCGGCCAACGGCTGCGAGCGCGCCATGCACGCCGTGCGGCAGTTGCTCGGCTCCAAGTGCTCGCAGACGAAGCGTCGGGCCGCGAAACGACCTCCGGCGCGACCTTGGCGGCGATCCTCGGCCCGCTCGGTATCACGAGTGCGGCCGAGCTGCGCCGCCGCAGCGACCAGGCACGCTCGCGCGCCTCGCTCGCGGCGATGGCGTACGCCGCGCAGGAGCGCATGCGCGAAGCACAACTGCAAGCGCGTGAAGCAGCCCTCGCGTTCGACGAGGCGGCAAGCTCGATGATCGAGCGGACCGGATCGCGCGACGAGGACATCGTTCGAGCGCGAACGCTGGCTGCGCGCCGGCGCGAGCGCGACGGCATCGAGAACAACCGGCGCATGAAAGACGTCCTGCGGACCGATCTGCTGCGCGGTGATGACGAACTCGCGCTCGAGGCCCAACTCGTCGAGCTGATCGCGGACGGCGTCGACGAAACGGCCGCGCCGCAGACGCCGGGACGGGCCTTCGAAGCGGAGGGCGCGCAACTCGAGCAACGGCTGCGCGAGGCCGAGTCGGCAGCGGCGCGCTACGAGGCCGAGATCCTTGCGACCGAGCGAACCTTGCCGGACATCGCCGAACTCGACGACGAGGCGGCTGCGTTCAGCGATCGGGCGGGACGCCTGCAAGCGTTTGCGAGCGCCGTTGCGCTGGCGTACGCGACGATCGAAGAACGGACGCGCGAAGCGCACGAGAAGTTCGCGCGCCGCCTCGAAGACTACGCAGCGACGCACCTCTCGTCCATCACCGCGGGCCGTTACTCCGAGTTGCGCGTCGACCCCGCGACCCTCGCGGTCCGCGTCCGGGCCCCTGAGACCGGCGAGATCGTCGACCTCGATGCGCTCTCGGCCGGGACGCGCGATCAGATCTATCTCATCGTTCGCTTTGCGATGGCACGCATGTTCGCAGAGGGTTTGGAGACGCCGCCGCTTCTACTCGACGATCCGTTCGCGTATTGGGATAGCGAGCGGCTCGAGCGCTGCCTCCCGGTCCTGGTCGCCGGTTCCGAGACGATACAGACGATCATCTGCACGAGCAGCGCCGAGTTCGCACGGGCAGCAGGTGCGCTCGACGGCGCACACCGCATCGTTCTCGATAGCCCTGTCTTAGTGTAGAGGCACGCGCGCTGCAAGCGCGCGACGGTTACTCAGGTTTTCTCGGCGAGTCTCCGGAGAGCTCCCAGGAGATTGCTCACGTGTTTGGCGGGATCGAGCGAAGTATACTCGTACGCGATCTTGCCGTCACGGGCGATGACGTACGACGTGCGATTATCGTACTTGCCGATGAGCGTGGCCCCATATTCCTTGGCAATCGACTGGCTCTCGTCGGCCGCGACCGCGAACTTGCTGCGGCATTCGCTGACTGAGAACTTGCTGAGTCTTTCGATGTCGTCGGACGAAACGCCGATCACCGTCGCGCCGAGCCGATGGAAGTCGTCCATATGCTCGGCAAAGTCGTGCGCTTCGACGGTGCAGCCCGGCGTGAACGCCGCCGGGTAGAAGTACAAGACGACGGGGCCTTTCTTGAGCGCCTCGGTCAGATCGAACTCGAAAACCCTTCCCCCGATCGAGGCCTTCGCGCGGAAAGCCGGCGCGCTGTCGCCTTGCTTGAGCGAGGCGACGGCAGTCCCGCTCAACGCCGCCACGCATGCGATGGTCAGGGCAACGAACCGGTAAAACAGTTTAGAGAGGCTCATAGTCCCAATAATCGCGCGATCACCATGCGCTGCACCTCATTCGTCCCTTCCCCGATCTCGTTGATCTTTTGATCGCGGTAGAAGCGCGAGATCGGGTACTCGTCCATGAAACCATACCCACCGTGAATTTGGAGCGCTTCGTTGACGACGCGCCGCGATACTTCGCCCGAGTACAGCTTCGCGAGGCTGGCCGCCAGGGCGAAGTCGCGCCCGCGATCCTTCTCCCAAGCGGCCCGCAACACCATCAGCTTGGCGTGCTCGATCTCGACGACCATGTCGGCGAGCTTGAATGCGATCGCTTGAAACTTGCCGATCGGCTGTCCGAACTGACGTCGTTCCTTGGAATAGGCGAGGGCCATCTCGTACGCTCCGATCGCTTGGCCGACGGAGAGCGCGGCGATCGAGATCCTTCCGCCGTCGAGGACTTCGAAAAATTGCCGCAGCCCGCGCCCGCGTTCCCCCAAGAGGTGCTCGACCGGGACCGTCGCGTTGACGAAGGAGAGTTCGTGGGTGTCGGAGGCTCGCCAGCCCATCTTCTTGTACGGGGCGCTGCGCGAAAAGCCGGGCGTCTCTTGCGGGACGATGATGTTCGAGATCTCGGGGTCGCCGTGCGCGTCGCGGCCCGTTACGGCGGCGATCGTCGTCCCGCCGGTGATCGTCGTCCCGCTATTGGTGATGAAGGCCTTTGTCCCGTTGATCACCCATGCTCCGTCACGCAGCTCGGCGCGCGTCTGGATCGACCCGGCGTCGCTCCCGGCGCCGGGCTCGGTCAAACCGAACCCCCAGAGCGCCGTTCCTTGCGCCAGCGGGACCAGATACCGCTCCTTCTGCGCTTCGGTCCCGAAGAGCGAGAACGGCGTCGCGCCCAACGAGACGTTGGCGGCCAGCGTGATCGCCGTCGAGGCATCGACCGCCGCAATCTCCATGACCGCGAGCGCATAAGCGACCGTATCCGCGCCAACGCCGCCATATTTCTCGGGGAACGGCAGACCGAAAAGCCCGAGCTCGGCCATCTTCGAGACGAGGTCGTACGGAAATGCCTCGTCGCGGTCCATCTGTTCGGCGCGCGGCGCCACCTCGTCGCGCGCGAACTCGCGACACAGCGCCGCGATCGCCTTCTGTTCGTCGCTTAAATCGAAGTCCACGCGCAGGTTTCGCTTTTATTTGACCGAACAAAGAAGGTCAATTTGATATCGCTCCGCGGTGTCTCGCTTGTCTATCGTAACGGCGTCCGCGCTCTCGACGACGTCGATCTCGACATCGAAAAAGGCGCGTTCGTCTTCCTCGTCGGACATTCCGGGACCGGCAAATCAAGCCTGTTACGGCTCCTGTACCGCGAGGCCGTCCCATCGGCCGGCGCGGTCGTCGTCGACGGCATCCGGGTCGAGCGGCTGCGGCGCTCCAAGATCCCGCAGTTGCGGCGCAACGTCGGTGTCGTGTTCCAAGACTTCAAGCTGCTCTCCGACAAGACCGTTTGGGAAAACGTCGCGTTTGCTCTTCACGTCACGGGGACGCCGACGAGGGATGTCATGCGTCAGGTTCCGCGCGCGCTCGACCTCGTCGGCCTCTCGCACAAGAGCCGCATGTTCCCGGCCGAACTCTCCGGCGGCGAGCAGCAGCGGACGGCGATTGCGCGCGCGCTCGTGAACAATCCGAAGATCCTCCTATGCGACGAACCGACCGGGAATCTCGATCCGTCGAACACGACCGAGATCATGGAGCTTCTGCTGCGGATCAATCTCAAGGGGACGACGGTGGTCGTCGCCACGCACAACCAAGCGGTGGTCGACCGCATGCGCCGTCGCGTCATCCGACTCGAAGACGGCAAGATCATCGCTGACGAAGAGCGGGGGTATTATTTCCGTGGATTGGGGCAGACTTCGCTTCTTTCTGGGTGAGGTTGTTTCGAACTTCACCCGCAACGCCGTCATGCAGTTGACGGCGATCGGGACCGTAACCGTAACCGTCCTTCTGCTTGGGACGTTCATGTATGCCCACCAAACGCTGACGCAATTGGGGAGCGGCGTCTTGAGCAAGATCGAGATCTCCGCCTATCTCAAGGACGACGTCGACGACGTCAAGGCGCGTTCGCTCTCGCAGAAGCTGGCCGCCGATGCGCGCGTCGCCTCGGCCGACTACATCCCGCGGGCGCAAGGACTTAAAGAGATGGTCGATCGGCTCCAGGGCCAGATCGATATGTCGTTGCTGACGACCAATCCGCTCCCAAACGCCTTTCGCGTGCGCGTGAAGAATCCCGACGACGTGAACGCCGTCGCCTCCACGATCGAGAAATATCCTGAAGTCGCGCAAGTCGACTACGCCGCCGACGTCGTGCGCAAACTGCTCCGCGCGACCGACGTGTTCGGTCGAGTGGGGATCGCGATGATCGGTCTGCTGCTGATTACAGCCGCGATCATCATTGCCAATACGATTCGCCTGACCGTCTTTGCGCGGCGCCGTGAAATCTCGATCATGCAGCTCGTAGGTGCAACGAATATGTATATCCGTGGCCCCTTCATTTGCGAAGGGCTGCTCGCGGGCTTCATCGGGTCGCTCGTAGCCGTCGCGATCTTGGCGGTCGCTCGCTTCGAGCTGGCGCCGCGCTTGTTCGAGTCGCTTGCGTTCATCGCGATCGGCGCCGTCAAGATCGACGAGCCCTTGCTTGCCGGAGAGCTCCTACTTACCGGCGCCGCCGTCGGATTCGTCGCCGCTTGGCTTTCGGTCGGCCGATACTTGAGGACGTGACGGCTGAAAGCGCACCAAGACGCAAGGTGGTCGTAATCGACGACGATCGCAGCTACCGTGCGATCGTATCCCGGAATCTGGAACTCGCGGGCTTCGATCCAATCGAGTGCGTCGACGGTCCTTCCGCGCTCACGCTGCTCGATGTTCAGTGCCCTGACCTCATCCTGATCGACGCGGTGCTGCCGCGCATGGACGGCCTCGAAGTGACTCGGCGCATTCGCAAGATGTCGAGCTGCGCGCACGTCCCCGTGATCTTGTTGACGACCACCGAAGAAAAAGGGCAGACGATCGCCGGTCTCGAGGCGGGCGCGGATGACTGCATCGCCAAGCCGTTGCGCCCCGACGAGATGCTCGCCCGGATTCGCGCGAAGATCCGCCGTGCTGCCGATGGCACCGTGCAGCCGTTGACGAGGTTGCCGGGGAATCTGGCAATCGAACGCGAGGTCCGCCGGCGCGTCGAGGGCATGATCCCATGGTCGCTGCTCTACGCGGACCTCGACCACTTCAAGTCGTTCAACGATCGTTACGGCTTCGCGCGCGGCGACGCCGCGATCCAGCTGATCGCAGCCATCCTGACCGACGTGACCCACTCGTTCGGCGCCGAGGGAGATTTCGTCGGCCACGTCGGCGGCGATGATTTTGTCGTCTTGACGCGGCCGGGAACCGATGTCCGGATCTCGGAACGGGTCGTCGGGATGTTCGATCGCGACATCCGGGTCCTCTACGACATCGAAGATCTCGAGCGCGGCTACATTGCAACGACCGACCGTGCCGGCGCAAGCGCCGAATTTCCGATCATGACCGTGTCGATCGCAATCGTGTCGAACGAGGATCGGACTTTCACGTCATATCAGCAAGTCAGCGAGGTCGCCGCCGAACTGAAAAAGTACGCCAAGTCGATCGAACGCTCGGTGTGGGTAAAGGACCAGCGGCGCTCGTGAATCGCATGGCGGCGTTCGTTCTGTCGCTGCTGGTCGCGATGCAGCCGGTCGCCGCGCGCGGCGCGACGATCGATGAGAAGATTCACGAGCATCAGCGCCAGGTCCACAACGCTCATCTGAAGCTCAACGCGAAGAAAGCGCAGCTCGAGGGCGCGCGCGCGAAGGTCGGATCGCTGCAAGGCCAGCTCGACGAGACCAACCACAACATCGTTGTGGTCGGCGCCGATCTCGATCGCGTCACTGCCGACGTCCATTCCAACGAGAAGCATCTGGCCTGGAACAGGCTGCAGCTCGACGCCGCCGAAGCGACCTTGCACCGGCACAGCGACGCCTACCGGCGCAGGTTGGTCGATGCTTACGAGCACGGCAACCTCGGCTACATCAACGTGTTGTTGGCCGCGAATTCGTTTGCAGATTTCGTCGAGCGCTGGGACGACATCCGGTACGTCATCCGGGCGAACCAGGACGCGATCCGCACTCGTCAGGCCGCCCAGCATCAAGTTGCGAGCGCGCGCGCCCAACTATTGGGGACGCAAGTCGCCCTCGAGCAAGCACAGACCGAGCAGCAGCAGAAGCGAAACGTGCTCGACCAGTTGGCGCAACAACGCCGGAACCTGCTCGGCGCGGCGGAGGCGGAGAAAGCTGCCGTCGTGCACCAAGTGAACGAACTCGAGGAGATCACCGAGCAGGAAGAGGCTGCGCTCGAAGTCCTCATTCGCGAAAAACAGCGCGCCGAGGCTGCGCGGCGCGACGAAGAGCGCCGGGCAGCGCTGCTCGCCGGGCGCCCGGCCCCGCCCTCGTTTGCCGGCCCGGGCGCGATCGGCTGGCCCGTCTCCGGGACGATCACCTCTCCATTCGGGATGCGCTTCGACCCGGTGCAGCATCGCTATCAGCTGCACTCCGGGATCGACATCGCCGCCCCACAAGGGACGACGCTTTCCGCGGCGGCCGACGGCCGCGTCATTTTCGCCGGATGGTACGGCGGCTATGGAAACGCGATCGTCATCGACCACGGCGGCGGGACGTCGACCTTGTACGGCCACTGCTCGCAGATTTTCGTCGGTGTGGGCCAGGACGTCCAACGCGGACAAGCGATCGGTGCCGTCGGGATGACGGGCGACGCGACCGGGCCGCACGTGCATTTCGAAGTACGCCGCGACGGCAAACCCGTCGACCCGCTGGGGTATCTTCACTAAGATAAGGTTAGCGCTCCGTCCGACCAAAGGACGGGACCCCGGATAAACGAAAGAGCCGAAGCCCCATGTCATCGAGACTTCGCGCTCTCCTGGCCGCGGCCGCGTTCGCTCTGGCGGTGCTCGGCGCCATCACCTACGTCGCGCGGATCAACGCCACGAGCGGCGACGAGGTTGCAGCGGGCGGGAGCCCGATCGCCTCGATCGACTTGCGCTCTTTTCTTCAGAATTCGGCCGAGCGCGATCAGCGGATGCTCGACACGACGTTCCGCCGGGTCGAAGACGCCTACTACAAACCGGTCGACGCGCAGCTGCTTCTCGACGGCGAACGCAAGGCGCTGATGGATTTTCTGCAGCAGCACAGCGTAAAGGCTCCGCACCTCGCGCGCCTGATCGCGACCGGCGACCGCGGTCATGACGTCTCGCTGCTCGAGGGGCAGCTACGCCAAGTTCAGACGGCGTGGCCTCGTGTTGCGACGAGCAGCGCATATACGCAGGCCGCGATCAGCGGGATGATGAGTTCGCTCGGCGACCCGTACACGACCTATCTCTCGAAGAGCGAGATCGACGGCCTCCAAGAGTCCCTGCAAGGCGGAGACTTCGGCGGGATCGGCGTCTACATCGTCCAGGATCCGCGGACCCAAGACGTCGTCGTCGAGCCGATCGAGGGGAACCCCGCTATGCGCGCGGGGATGAAGCCCGGCGACGTTATCGAAACGGTTGACGGCCGCTCGATCCGCGGGATGAAGCTCGATGCGGTCGAGCACATGATTCGCGGGCGCGTCGGGACCATCGTCTCGCTGACGGTCCACAACCATGGGGGCTCGACCCAGCACATGCTCCACGTGACGCGCGCGTTCATCCATGTGCCGTCGGTCAAAGCGAAGCTGGAAGGTGGAATCGAGTACGTCCGCCTGGCCGACTTCGGGACGTCTTCGTATGACGAAGTCCGCAGCGCCATGCTTTTCGGCAAGGCCCACCACGCCCGCGGCTACATCTTGGACCTGCGCAATAACGGCGGCGGGCTGCTCGAGAGCGCCGTGCAGATTTCGAGCCTGTTCATCCCCTCTGGGACGATCGTCTCGACGCTCGACCGGGCCGGCGAACGGGAATCGAAGAGCGCCGAGCACACCTCGATCGGGGTCGCGCCCCTGGTTGTCTTGGTGAATAAGTATACCGCAAGCTCGTCCGAGATCACATCCGGGGCGATACAAGACTATAAGGTGGGGACGATTCTCGGCACCCAAACGTTTGGAAAGGGTGTCGTACAAAGCATCTATACGATGCCTGACGGAAGTGCGCTCAAGATCACGACGGCGCGCTACCTGACCCCGCTCGGCCGCGATATCAACAAGCGCGGCATCACCCCGGACATCATCGTCTCTGCGCCCGTCGATCCGCCCTTGATCGACACCGACCGCGACCGGCAACTCGCCGCCGCAAAATCCTACATCCTTGCCAAGGTGGACAAATGAAACGCTGGATCCCTCTCATCCTCGCACTCGCTCTGACGTCGGCCGCCGTTCGGCTGCCGGCCTCGGCAGCGAACGGGATGAGCACCCTCGAGCACGACGAGCTCGACACATCGTTCAATCGAATGACGAGCGAGTTCTACAAGAAGGTCGACGCTCAGGTTTTGCTCGACGGCGTGCACACGCAGCTGCTCTCGTTCCTCGTGAAAAACGGCGTGCCAAAGCCGTCGGTCCCCGCTGCGCATGCGAGCGACGATCAGCAGGCGACGTTGCGCGAGCTGGATCGTGAAGTCAACGCTGTCGTCACCGCCTACGGAACGAAATTCCCGTCGAGACAGATCACCTACGAGGCGATCAGCGGATTGCTCGGCGCGGTCCACGACAAGTATACGGTTTTCCTCTCGCCAAAACAGTACGCCGATCTGAACGAAGGGCTCGACGGCGGAAACTTCGGCGGCGTGGGCTTGTCGATGATGATCGACGACGCGACCAAGATGTTGCGCGTCAACGACGTCATCCCCGAAGGTCCGGCAGAAAAGTCCGGCGTGCAAGCCGACGATATCATCACGACAATCAATGGGAAAACGACTAAGGGTCTCACGACGGAGCAAGACTCCAAGATGCTGCGCGGGACGCCGGGGACGCGCGTCATCATCACGATCCTGCGCACGGGGCAGTCGCTGCAAGCGCCGATCACGATTACGCGCGCAATGATCCACGCGCCGAGCGTCTTCTCGAAGATGCTTCCCAACCACATCGGTTATGCGCAGCTGACCGTCTTCGGCCTAAACACCGCGAGCGAGCTGAGTAAAGCGCTCGCGAAGCTCGATGGGGACGGCGCCAAGGGCTTCATCCTCGACCTGCGCAACAACGGCGGCGGTTACCTCAACGCGGCCATCGACGTCAGCTCGAAGTTCGTCCCAACCGGTCCGATCGTAACGGTCGAGGCGCGGCAAGGCAACAATACCGAATTCGACGCTGAAAACACCGCGATCATGCCGCGGCCGCTCGTCGTTTTGGTCAACAAGCTCACGGCGTCGGCATCCGAAATCACATCGGGGGCGATTCAGGACAACGGCGTCGGTACGCTGATCGGCATGCGCACGTACGGCAAAGGCGTGGTGCAGACGATCTATCCGCTGCCGGACGGCTCGGCGGTGAAGATCACGACCGCGCGTTACCTCACGCCCAAGGGCCGCGACATCAATACGGTCGGCATTGCGCCCGACATCGTTGCCGACGAGAACGCGAGTCCGCGCTACGGCGACCCGACGCGCGACACGCAGCTGCAAACGGCGCTCACCTACTTACAAGGTAAGATCGCCCAAAACAGCGACCAGTAAAAAAGAAGAGACGGAGGCCTAAGCCTCCGTCTCCGTTTTCTTGCGGGTGCGCTTCTTTGGTGCTTCACCGGCCGCGGTCGCGGTTTTGCGCGCACGTTTCGGCTTGGCCTCGGCTGCGCCATCGGCCTCAGCCTTCTTGCGCGTGCGGCGCTTCGGTTTCTCCGCGGCGGTCTCGCCGCTGGGCAGCGCGTGAACTTCGGTCGCCTCGAGCGAGGCGGCGGCCGTCCTGCGCGGGGTCGTGGTCCGGCGACGCGTCGGTTTGGTGACGCGTACGTCGCCGCCGGCGCTCTCCGGCGGGATGCTCAAGGCCGGAGGCGGCGGTTCGATCGCGACGTGACCGGCGCTTTGCCGCCAGGGTGCGATCGCCCGGGTCGGTTCGGCTGGAGCGGTCTCACCCGTCGCGACGAGCGACCCGTCGGGATTGACGCGGAAGATGTGACGGTCCGGGACCGGGCGTGGCGTCCCGCCTTCCTGCACGGCGCCGCCATGGCCGCGACGACGGCGGCGACGGCGACGACGACCACGCTTATGGGCTTCGTCACCGTCGGGCGGCCAGCTCGCTGCTGCAAGCCCGGGTTCGACTTCGGTCTCGGGAGCCGCGGATGCGGCCGTTGCCTGGGCATCGGCGGTCTGCGCAGCAGCCGCGGTCCCAGGTCCGCCCTCTGTCCCCTGCCCACCGCGTCCGCGCCGGCGACGGCGCCGGCGGCGACGGCGCGGCTGGCCCTCGTCGAAGCCATTCTCGCTGAATGAATCTTCGCGGCCGCCGCCGACCGAACGGCCGACGATATCGGGGCCGAGCTTGGGGGCTTTCTCGATCGCTTCTTCGGCTTCGGCTTCCGCGGCGGTCGAAATCCCGATCCCCGCGCGAACTTCGGCGCCGCGCGCGGCCTCTTCGGCCAGCTCGCGCAGCTCGTCGGCCTGCTCTTCGGCCGTGAGCGGCTTGGGCACACCACGTCCGCGACGGCGACGCCGGCGCGTCTCCGCGGCGATTGCGATGGGCGTCATCGGTTCTGCGAGGACGTCTGCACCGTCGACGTCGAGGATGCGGACTTTGATCGTTTGGCCGACGGCGGCCGCCGCGTTCTCGACTTCGACGAGGCGGCCGTTGATCACGGCGAGTGCCGAGGTCGGATTGGGGAGCCGCATGTTGAGGAGGTCGACTTCGAACTCGTCGCCGACGCGGACGATCGGACGCTCGGCCTTGCCGTTGAGCGGACCGTAGATCAAATGCGGATGTTCGGGATGCGTCGCGGCATCGACTCGAATCTCGATCGACTCGCCGATCGACTCGGCGAGCGCGCGCAGCTCATCTTCGTACCAGAACTCCATCTGCGCACCGACGTACGGATGCGCCTCGACGACGACCGGCTCGTGCTTCCCGTCGATATCGTGCCGGATCTTGCGGAACGTCTCGATCGTCACCGACTCGGGCGACATGACGGCCCCCGCGCCGTGACAGGTCGGACAGCTCGAACGCAACTGGCCGGCAAGATCCTTGCCGACGCGTTTACGCGTGAACTCGAGCAATCCCAGCGCCGAGAACGATTGGATCGTCGTTCGCGTCCGGTCGCGGCGCAGACCCGCTTCGAGCGTCTGCAGCACTTTGTTGCGGCTCGATTCAGAGTTCATGTCGATGAAATCGCAGACGATGATTCCGCCGATGTCGCGAAGGCGCACTTGGCGCGCGATCTCCGCCGCGGCTTCGACGTTCGTCTTGACGATCGTGTCTTCGAGATTGCGGCCGCCCGTGAACTTACCGCTGTTGATGTCGATGACGGTGAGCGCTTCGGTCGTCTCGATGACGATCGATCCGCCTGATGGCAGATTCACCTTTGGGCGCAGGAGCTTTTGAATCTCTTCGTCGACGCGGAAGTCTTTGAAAAGTGAGCGGCCCGAGTTGTAGTGCTCGATGCGATCGAGATACTGAGGACCGAGCAGCCGCATGAAATCGCGAACCTTATCGAACTCTTCTGCATCGTCGATGTAGACGTGGTCGATATCGGGAGTGACGAAGTCGCGTGCGGCCTTGTAGACGAGATTCATGTCCTTATGAAGAAGCGCCGGCGCTTGCGCGCGCTTGAACGTTTCGAGAATACCGTGCCACATGCGAATCAAGACGCCGAGGTCGGCGATCAGCTCCGCTTCGCTCACGTTGCCGGCTGCGGTGCGCACGACGGTCGCCATGCCCTCGGGCCGGATGCGCTTCATGATCCCCTTGAGGCGGTTGCGCTCCTCAGCCGAATCGATCTTGCGTGAGACGCCGCTGTATTTGCCGGTCGGCATCAGGATGAGGTAGCGGCCGGGCAGCGAGATGTTGGTGCTGATCCGCGCGCCTTTGAGGCCACGCGGCTCCTTGACGATCTGGACGAGGACGTCATCGCCCTTGCTGACCTTCTCGCCGATCGTCCAGCCGGAACGTCCCGACGTCACTTCGACGTCGCCGATGTTCAGCGGCGTCTTGTTGATGTCGTCGACGTAGAGAAAGGCGTTGCGGCCTAAGCCGATGTCGACAAAGCTGGCTCCCATCCCGGGGAGCACGTTCTGCACTTTGCCTTTGTAAATGGAGCCGATGACCTTTTCTTCACGTTCGAAGTAGATCTCGGCAAGGGAGCCATCCTCGATGATTGCGACCCGGTTCTCCCAGGGGTCGCTCGAGATGAGGATATCTGTGGGCACGTAGTGGCCTTTCTGATGGGCCCGCGCGCGGACGCACGGCTTTGCCGGGCACGCCGTAAGCGTGCTACCTCGACCAACCGAATCAACGTCACCGCACTGCGGGTGCTATGGAAGCACAAAAGAGTTTTGAAAATTCTAGCGGGGCCGGCTCACGCAACGGGGAGCTTCAGCCCGACGCCCGCCCTTTCCACGATGGTAGGGTCCGGGTCCTGTCTCGAACCCGCCCAAGGAGGCGTCTACTCGGTGCAACTCCCCCAACGGTCAGAAGGTTCCAACCGGCCGCCCGGACCCGTCCCGGCCTAGAAGACCAGTTTGTCACGCTGCATGTGGATGTTGAGCAGGATGCCGACCGCGATGAAATTGGTGAGCACGCTCGACCCCCCGTAGGACATGAAGGGCAGCGGGATGCCGGTTATGGGCATGATCCCGACCGTCATCCCGATGTTGACGACGATGTGAAACGCGAACATCGCAACGATTCCGGCCGCAAGCAGGAAGCCGAAGCGGTCACGCGCGGTGAACATCGCGCGCAGACCCCCGAAGACCACGGCACCGTACAGTGCGACCAGGACGAGTGCCCCGATGAACCCCGTCTCCTCGCCGACGACCGTAAAGATGAAATCGCGCGAATGCTCGGGGACGAAGTTCAACTGGGTCTGCGTCCCGTGGTAGAGGCCCTTGCCGAAGAGCTCGCCGCTCCCGACGGCGATCTTCGATTGATTGAGATTCCAGCCGGCACCTTGCGGGTCGGCTTTGGGATCGAGGAAGATCAGCAAGCGCGCCTTCTGAAACGGCTTGAGGATCGCGTTCGAGGTGACGACGAAGACTGCCGTCGACGCGAGGGCCGTGAAATAGATCGCGAAGTCGAGCATGTTCGGAAGGCCGAAGAAGAGCTGCGTCGTCAGAATCGCGAGGACGACGAGCGTCGTCCCGAGGTCGGGCTGCCTGACGATGAGGAGCGCCGGGACCGCGACGACCGCGATCGGGAGCGCCATGTCGCGCAGCTTCGCGTAGCTGCCGCGGCACAAGAGCGCGGCGACTGCAATTGCGATGGTGAGCTTTGCCGGCTCCGACGGTTGGAATTGGATCGGGCCCAACTGGATCCAGCGCTGCGCACCGAGCGCGCTATGGCCTTTGATCAGGATGAAGATCAAGAGCAACAGGTTGACCGCGTAGATCGGGAGTGCCCACTGCTGCCATCGGTGGTAGTCGACAAACGCAACGACGAACATCAGGGTGATCCCGACGACGATGTAGAGCAGCTGCTTCTTGAATTCGTCGGGTGCGCCCGAATCGTGCATCGTCGCCGAACTGATAAACAAGACGCCGGCCAGCGAGAGGAAGATACAGACGCCGGCTAGGGACCAATTGAAAGATCTATACCAGGGTTTGTCCATTTTAAGGCGCTACGCCCCAGGCTCCGCGCCCCCCACGCTTCGCGTGGGGCCCCCCGACTTTCGGGCCCCTCAGCGTCGAGCTAGTTTGACGATTCCCCGAGGGGGCCCGTAACAGCATGTTGCTTATTATCGGATCCAGCGCCCAACCTCTTGCGCCGGCGGCGGCGGCGGCGTGGTGCTGCGGCATGGGCGTGTGACGTTACGGTCGCCGGCTGAACCTCGAGTTCGGGCTCGCCGAGGACGATCGGTTCGGGCTCGGCCGGCTGGTCAAGCGTCCGCACCTTCATCGAGACGATCGGGATGTTCGCGAGCATCAGGACGGTGCGGTCCTGCTGTTCGAACGTCACCTCGCAGCTCTCGACGTCGACCTCGACGTACTTGGAGATCACCGCGATCAAATCGTACTTGAGTGCCTCGACGACGTCGGGTGCAAGCTGCAAATGATCGGAGAGCAACACGAGGCGCAAGCGCTCCTTCGCAGTCTCGCTCGAGCCCTGGGGTTTGAAGAACCGGGACAGAAAATCGAACATCTCTAGGGTGCCCTCCGGCTAAATACGGAACAGCGCGCCGAGCTTGCCCATGAAGCCTTCCTCGGCCGGCGGCGCAGGGATAGGGACGTCGTCGCCGGCGATGCGCGCGGCGATCGTCCGGTACGCGTTTCCGGTGCGCGAGTTTGGATCGAAGACGACCGGCTCGCCGCGGTTCGTCGAGACGATGACGTCGGCTTCGTCTCCGAGAACGCCGAGCAGGGGCAAGCGCAAGATCCCGTTGACGTCGTCGACCGAGAGCATCTTCCCGCGCTTGACGAGCCCGGGCCGGACGCGGTTGACGATCAATTGCGGCGAAAAGCGGTTTCCGAGGAGTCCGACGACGCGGTCGGCGTCCCGGACCGAGCTGACCTCGGGCGTGCAAACGATGATCGCTTCCTGGGCACCGACGACCGCGTTGATGAAGCCCTTCTCGATCCCGGCGGGCGAATCAACGATGACATAATCGAACCGTTCACGCAATTGCTCGACGAGTGCGCGCATGAGCTCCGTATCGACCTCGTCTTTCTCGCGTGATTGCGCCGCCGGCAAGAGTGAGAGCGTCGCGACGCGTTTATCCGTCACGAGCGCGTCGTCCAGCGGGACCTTCGATTCGAGAACGTCGAGCAAGTGGTAACGGACGCGATTTTCTAGCCCAAGGACGATGTCGAGATTGCGCAGGCCGACGTCCGCGTCGATGAGCGCCACCTTGGCGCCACGCTGCGCGAGCGCTGCACCGACGTTGGCCGTCGTCGTCGTCTTCCCGACGCCGCCCTTGCCCGACGTGACGACGATCGCCCGTCCTCGGATCGCGGCCTTCGCCGCTTGCGGCTCGGCGCCCGGCGCTTCTTGCGGGATTTCCTGCGGTTGTAACATCGCTTAGCCTGCCTTCCAGGTGCCGAAGATCCGCTCGAACAGACTCGGCGCCGCCAAATTAGTGAACGGAACGAGCTCGCCTTCGAGACGCCGCGCGATCTTGTGATAGATGAGCGCGAGCCGGTTCGTAGGATCGAGGACGACCGGCTCGCCGCGATTGGTCGTATCGATCACTTCCTCGTCGTCGGGGACGATGCCCAACAGTTCGGCCGAGAGGATGTCGCAAACATCGTCGACCGACATCATGTCGCCCATGCGAACCATGTCGGGCCGAATCCGGTTGATGATCAAGCGGACCGGCTGGTTACGTTCGTTCAGTTTTCCAATGACGCGATCCGCGTCACGAATTGCGCTGACCTCGGGGGTCGTCACGATGATCGCTTCGCTCGCGCCGGCAATGGCGTTGCGAAAGCCGTGTTCGATCCCGGCGGGGCAATCGATCAAAACGTAGTCGCACCATTCAGCGAGCTCGGCGACGAGCTGCGTCATCTGCTCTTCGCTGACAGATTGCTTGTCACGCGTCTGCGCGGCCGGGACGACCGAGAGCGAATCGAAGCGCTTGTCCTTGATCAGCGCCTGGCGCAGCTGGCAGCGCCCTTCGACGACCTCGACGAGATCGAACACGATCCGCTTCTCTATCCCCATGACGAGGTCGAGGTTGCGCAGACCGATATCGGCGTCGATCAAGATGACGCGCTTGTGCTGTTTGGCGAGGGCTGCGCCGAGATTGGCGGTCGTCGTCGTCTTGCCGACGCCGCCTTTCCCGGACGTGACGACGATCTTGCGTGCGCTCAGTTGACGACCTCCCGCGGGATGTTTTCCGCACGTTCGTGCGGGACGATGATGATGCGACCATCTTGAACGACCGCGTGCTCGGCGCTCCCGCGCCCACCGCGCGGCTCTTCCTCCCCGGCGGCGATGACGGTCGCGATGCGCAATTGCGTGGGCGCTAGCTCGAGCGCGATGACTCTGGCCGTCGCGTCGCCCTGCGCGCCGGCATGCGCGACGCCCCGCAAGGCACCGAAGACGACGATATCGCCGCTCGCGACGAGCTCAGCGCCCGGGTTGACGTCGCCCACGACGACGATGTTTCCCAAGTGATGCAGCGCCTGACCGCCGCGCAAGGTCCCGCGGTGGTAGAGCGTCGCCGACGGGAACGCCCCTGCGGCGGCGGCGGGGCGATCGATCGCGGGGACCGCCTCGATGCGTGCTCCGCCCGCGCGCGTGCGCTTGAGGCGCCGCGCCGCGAGATCGGCGCGGGCGCCGGCAAAGTCGGCGGCAAGCGAGCGCGCCGATTCGGAGAGCGGCAGCTCGGGTGCGGGCTCGGCCAAGGCCACCCCGTCCAAGACGATTTCAAACTCCGCCAAGCAGTCGCGCAGCATCGCCAGATCGGCCTCGGCCGGCAGCGATTCCCCGAAGACGGCGCGCGCGCGACTGCCCCGGTAGAAATCCGGCTGGGCGGTCAGCCGCGCACGCAGGTCTGCGCAAACCGTCGCGACGTCGCGATCGCTGCAGCCGATCTCGAGCCCCTGCCCTTTCCCGCGCAACAGCATCACGGGCGTGCTCCTCCACAGAAACAAGAGGTTATCCACAGCCTGCTCACGCTCAATCCACAACCCAACCGAGCCGAATGGGCTCGCGCAGACCCGTCGAACACGACAAAACGCCCGTAGTCCGCCATCCGCGCCCCTGCGCGGAGGCCGCCCCGCGAGAAAACGTATCGATGCGTCGCTTCACTCCGTTCGTCCTCATCCTCGCATTCGTGTGTGCCAGCATCCCGGCACCGGCCCGAGCCACGTCGACCGCCCAAGAAATTCAGATGGGCAAGGACTACGACCGGCAAGTGACCTCGCAAAACACCGTGGTCACCGATCCGCTCGAAAATGCGTGGGCGAACGGCATCGCCCAAAAGCTCTGGACCCAGGTCGCGCGCAAGGACGTCCCTTACAACCTCAAGATTCTCGAAGCGGGCGAGGTCAACGCGTTCAGCACGGTCGGCGGATATGTTTACCTCGACGAGGGCTTGCTCGATTTCGTGCAGTCGGACGACGAGCTCGCGGGCGTGATCGGACACGAGACGGGTCATATCGAGCGTCGCCACGTCGTCACGCTCAACAACCGGACGACCATCCTGAACATCCTCTTTGGAATCGGCTCGCTGTTCTCGCCGTTCGTCTACCGTTTCGGCCAGCTCGCCGAGGCCGGGATCGTCGCCAGGATGCAGCGCGACGACGAGTTGCAAGCCGACGCATACGGCCTGCTCTTGATGTCGCGCGCAGGCTACGATCCCGACGCGATGGTCACTTTCATGCGCCATCTCGAGGCGACGCACCGCGAACATTCCTCGCTCGTCGACAAATATTTCGCCGACCATCCCGGAGAGCCGGTGCGCATCGGGCGCCTGCTTGCGAGCACTCAACTCGACACGAAGAAGCGGACGGCGGATCAGCTCTTGGTGCAGGCTCAGCACGATCAGGACGAAGCGCGCTACAGCAGCGCGAACATGAAGTACGCTGCGGTCCTGAAGCTGGACCCGAACAACCCCGTCGCGCTCTTGCACGAAGGCGAGATGCAGCTGGCGCTCGGTCAGCCGAACAAGGGCGAGCAAACACTCGCCCAGGCCGCCACTGCGGGGCCCGTCGAGACGCGGGTCGTCGCGCTCAACGAGACCAGCGCGTTGCACGAGGGCCAAAGCCGCTTTACGTACATCCGCCCCGACGTCGGACCGATCCAGCAACAGGTCGCCGACGGACAAACGTTCGAGACGCAAGAGGCGGCAAGCCTCGCGGCCCGCCGCAAGGCCGCACAAGATCAGATCAAGGCGATCACGGGGCGCCTGCAATCGCTTGCGGCCGAAGCACCGAACTTGAGCAACGTGCAGGCGCGGCCCGGCGGACGGCTCGCGCAGGTCGTCGTCGACTTGAATGCGATGTCGCGCGCGATCAACGCCGCGGTCGAAAAGTCGACGGAGGTGATCGGCGGCGTCGGCTCGCTGGAGAAGAACAAGGAAGGCGGCATTTTGAAAGAAGACCGCGACATCTACGCCGACCTTGCCGCGCCGCTGGGGCTCGACCCGATCCCGCCGCAGTCGCTCTCCACGCTACCGTACTATCCGCGAATGCTCGCGGAGCTGCGGGCGACGGATGCGGATAGCATCCATGCCATCGACGCCGCGCGCGGCGCGCTCGCCCTTCTCGACGGCGGGATCGGCGACGCCGACCGCGCGCTCCGGCAGTTGATGCATTCTCAGCTCGACTATTCCGGCGACATCTCGCAAGTCGATTCGCGCGCCGTCCAGCCCGTGATGCAGGCGGCGCTCGAGTCGCTCGACAAAGCGGCAAGCGCTGCGCAGCAGGCATGGCAGACATACAACATGGCGCGTGCGCGGCAGTTGGAGACCCGCATTACCATGCTGGGTTTGGGGTACCCGCAAAATCGATACCAGACGTTGCAATACGCGATCGACGAGCGCTGGAATGGCCTCTCGCTCGACTCCGCGAGTCTCGTTCGCGATGGCCTCTCGCCCGGAGAGATGGCCGCGGCGGCGATCGTCGCCGCAGACACGAACGCAACGACCGAAGCGATCGTGCAGCAGGCCAAGGCCGAGCGCACCTCGATCGTCGACGTCGCGAGGGAACGCGGCGTACGAGCGCTCTCACTCGAGATCTTCTTGGGGCTGATCTACCTCGACTACGTGGACGATCCCGAAAAAGAAGCGCATGCGTCGGGCTAAGCGATGAGTTCGGCTCACGTCTTCCGCTTACTCAAGACCGGCGTCGACACTCGGGCGGTCAACGCGCAGAGCCGCAAGCCGTTCCGGTTCTTACTATGCGGCGACCCGGCGCTGGTCTCCGAGCTGCGCCGGACGTTCCTTGCGGGGCACGACGGATTCGTCCCGCTCGACGCGGCTGCGACGCTCGAAACAATCGACATCTCCGCCGGACGGACGATCCTCGTCGAGGACGCGAAGTGCATCCTGTTTTTGGGTCGCGGCAACGACGCCGCCGGGGCGCGCCTCGACGTCCTGACCCCCCTACGCGTGCCGATCTTCGCGATCACCGTCGATCCCCAAGCGCAGCCGGCGGGGCCGGGCTCGGCGCCCGAGCGCGGCAAGATCGAACACTACATCGTCCCGGCGCTCGATCGCGATGCTCTGCGGCCGAAGGTTATCCCGCACGTCGTCGATTGTTGCAAAGGGCACGAGATCGCCGTCGCGCGCCGTTTGCCTGCGTTTCGCGATGCGGTGGCGGCTAAGCTGACGCGTGACGCCGCATCGAACTCGCTCAAAGTCGCCATGGCGAGCGGGCTCGTCGACCACATCCCCGTCTTGGGGTTCGTCGTCGGCGCCGTCGCATCGGCCGGAGACATGATCGCAATTACGGGGATCCAGACGATGCTCACGATGCAGATCGGCGCCGCATACGGTCGCGACCCCGAGATGTCGCACGTTTGGGAGCTGCTCCCGGTCGTCGGCGGCGGTTTCGGCTGGCGCGCGCTATCCCGGGAATTGACGGGCTTCGTCCCCGTCGCAGGCGTGCTGCTCAAGGGCGCCATAGCGTACGCGGGGACGATGGTCGTCGGCGAGAGCGTCAACTTCTTTTATCAACATGGGCGGCATATGAGCCGCGCCGATGCCGCGAAACTCTACGAAGAGGCGAAGTCGACGGCGATGCAGTTCGCGCGCGATCTCATCGACCGATTACGGAAGAGATAGGGCTCCCGGGGAACCGCCGCGTCCGCACGTCCTCCGCATAATGGCGCAGCGCGTCGGTCGCGATCGTCGCGAGATCGGCGTACTGCCGCACGAAGGACGGCGGATCCGGGTAGAGCCCCAGAACGTCGTGCAGGACGAGGACTTGCCCGTCGCACGACGGGCCGGCGCCGATGCCCACGGTCGGGATCGGAAGTTTGGCCGTCACCTCGGCGGCGGCGGCATCGTCGACCATCTCGAGCAGTAAACCGTAGGCTCCGGCCGCGGCATGGGCGCGCGCGTCGCGCAAGAGCGCATCGACATCGCGCTGCTTGCGATAGCCGGTCTCGAGCGCCGCGGTTTGCGGCTGTACGCCGATGTGCGCCATCACGGGTATACCCGCGCCGACGATCGCGCGCACGCGCGGCACCATCGCCTCGGTCCCCTCGAGCTTGACGGAACTCGCTCCGGCTTTGACGGCGGCAATCGCGCTCCGCACGGCATCCGCGTCGCTGGCCTGATACGATCCGAACGGCAAATCGGCGATGATATGCGCGCGTTTCGTAGCGCGCGCGACGGCGCCGGTGTGACGCACGATGTCGACGAGATCGACCGCGGTGGTGTCGTTGTATCCGAGCACGACCATGCCGAGCGAGTCGCCGACGAGTAAGACGTCGATACCGGCGGCTTCCGCGATGTGCGCGAACGCGGCGTCGTATGCCGTCATGACCGCAAAGGGTTCGGACTTGCGCTTGCGGATCTCGCCCGCCGTTACGCGTTTTATGCTCATCTAACTCGCTAGCTGCTGGCGGCCTTCGAGTGCTTTAGCCAAGGTTACTTCGTCGGCGTAGTCGAGATCGCCGCCGATCGGCAAACCGTAGGCGAGGCGCGTGACCTTGACGCCGCTCGGTGCGATCAAGCGCGAGAGATAGAGCGCCGTCGCCTCGCCCTCAGCGTTGGGATTGGTCGCGATCACCACTTCGCCCGGCTGGTCGCTCCCGATCCGATCGATCAATTCTTTGACGCGCAGCTGTGCGGGACCGATCCCGTCCATCGGTGAGATCAAGCCGCCCAGGACGTGATAGCGTCCGCGATACGCCGACGTCCGCTCGAGAGCGAAGATGTCCTTCGCTTCGGCGACGACGCAGAGCAGGCTCGCGTCGCGGCGCTCGTCGGTGCAAAATGCGCACGGGTCGTCTTCGGTGATCGAAAAGCAACGCGAGCACAGGCGCACGCGCTCTTTGAGCGCGATGATCGCATCGGCCAGCAACTGCGCGTCCGAGCGCGGCCGGTTGAGCAGATGAAAGACCAGACGCGCCGCCGTCTTCGGCCCGACAGTCGGGAGCTTGCTGAACTCGTTGATCAGCGCCTGAACCGGATTGGGAGTCTTGATAATGTCACATCCCGGGTATCTTCAGCCCGCCCGTGATCCCACCGAGCTTCTTGCTCGAGAGTTCTTGTACTTTCGCGAGCGCGTCGTTGAATGCGACGACGAGCAGATCTTCCAGCGTCTCGACGTCCTCCGGGTCGACGGCGTCCTTGCCGATCTTGACCGACTTCACGCGAAAATCGCCGGTCATCTCGACTTGGACCAAATCTGCCGACGCATTCCCGGCCACGACGGTATTGGCGAGCTCATCCTGCGCCTTCGTCATCGCCTCTTGCATCTTGCGCAGCTGCGCCATCATCTGGGCTTGATTCATTCTGACGGCGCTCCGCCCCAGGCTCCGCGCCCCCCACGCTTTGCGTGGGGCCCCCAAACCTGCGAGCCCCTCATCGTTTCGATGAGGTAGACATGCCCCGAGGGGGCTCGTAACAACATAGGTGCTCCTTTACCTCATCTTCTTGAGCGCATAGCCCATCAGATCGCCTTCGTCATCCTCTTCGACTGCGGGGGCGGGGGTCCGGGCGGCGCCGTCGAGACGGACGACGACTTTGAGGGGGACTCCGAGCACCTCGGCGACCGCGTCCTGGATCGTCGCCAGGTCGGCGCGCAGGAGGTCGGCACTTGCGGCCTCGGTTACGCGCAGGGTCAGGGTATCGCCGGCAAAGTCGATCATCGTCCGCGCTAGGATCCCCGAGAGCGAGATCTTCTCGCCCTCGACCCGGGTCCGGATGTTCTGCCAGAGCGAGCGGACTTTTTGCGGCGTGAGGGGGCCGGACGGTACAGCGGGTTCGGCGGGTGCGCCCTTCGCGGCCGGCGCCTTCGCGGCTGCCGCCTTCGGCGCCGCCTGAACCGCTCTTGGAGCCGGCGCCGCGGGTGCCGGAGCGCCGCCCTCCAACAAAGTAACGCGCGCGGCGAGCGCATCGAGCGTCGGGTCCTCGGCCTGCAAGACCAGGCGTAGAATCGCGGCCTCGAGTTCGAGTCGCGGGCTGCCCGTCGCGCGCGCCGAGCTGAGCGCTTCGCTCAAGAGGCGCAAGGCTCGAATGATCTTGATCTGCGGGGTCGCTTCGCCCAACTGGCGCGCAGCCGCCGCGTGGTCTTCGGAAAGGTCGCGATCGAGCAATTCGGGATTGACGCGCGCAACGAGCAAGTGACGATATTCCGCGATGAGATTGCGCGTCAGTCCGACCATGTCCGCGCCGCCGTCACTTGCCTCGTCGATTATGCGTAAGGATCCCGCGGCATCGCCCGCGAGCATCGCGCGCATCAACGCGCGGGCGTGCTCGTGCCCGGTCGTCCCAAACGCCGCGTCGACGGTGGCCGCATCGATCGGCGCACCCGAAGCAAATGCGGCGACTTGCTCGAGCATCGTCAACGCGTCGCGCAGGCCGCCGTCAGCCCGGTAAGCGATGGCGGCGAGCGCTCCCTCGTCGATCGCGATCTTCTCGCTCTGCGCGATCGAGCGCATGCGCTCGATCATGACCGGTATCGCGATGCGCCGGAACTGATATCGCTGGCAGCGTGATAGGATCGTCGGCGGGAGCGACTCGGGGGCCGTCGTCGCGAGGATGAAGATCGCGTGCGGCGGCGGTTCTTCGAGCGTTTTCAAGAATGCATTCGCGCCTTCGCGGGTCAGCATGTGCGCCTCGTCGACGATGTAGACTTTGTAGCGCATCGTCGCCGGGGCAAATTTGACCGCCTCGCGCAGCGCGCGAATCTCGTCGATCCCGCGATTGCTGGCTGCGTCGATCTCGAGGACGTCCAGCGCCGTCCCGGCTAAGATCGCCTGGCACGCCTCACACGTGTTGTCCGGATGCGCCGTCGGACCGCTGACGCAATTGACGCAGCGCGCCAAGATCTTGGCGGCTGACGTCTTCCCCGAACCGCGCGGGCCCGAAAACAGGTAGGCGTGCGCAAGCTTTCCCGTTTCGAGCGCGGTGGTCAACGTTCGAACTACGGCATCCTGGCCCACGAGATCGGCGAACGTCCTGGGCCGCCAGGTGCGGTAGAGTGACACGGGTCCCAACTTAGGTCCCACCCCGCGTATTCCTGGGGGGTCCAGCGCGCTCGCTCGAAGCCCGAAAAAATCGCGCGGTTTAACGCCCGGGCCGCGCGGGTAACTGTTTTTCAACCCAGCGGTTTAGGAAGATCGCCGTGTTTGCAACGGCGGCCTTAGACCGTCGGCGTTGCCGGTCAAGCCAAGGTGACTTCGTGAATTTGCGCGTCGCTCTGCACGAACAATTCGGATTCGAACGCTTTCATCCAGGACAGGAGGAGGTGGTGGCGCGCGTTCTGTCCGGGAACGACACCTTGGCGATCCTCGCGACCGGCGCCGGAAAATCGCTGTGTTATCAGCTTCCCGCGCTGCTCCTGGACGGGACCACGGTCGTCGTCAGTCCGCTGATCGCGTTGATGAAAGATCAGATCGACATGCTGCATCAGCTCGGCGTGCACGAGATCGTCGCGCTGAACTCGACGCTTTCAGAAGATCAAGAAGCCTGGGAGATCTCGCGCATTCGCAGCCGGTCGGTGAAGATCGTCTTCGTCACTCCCGAAAAGCTCGAAGACGAGATCTTCGTGAACATCTTGCGCGAGATCAAGGTCCCGCTCTTCGTCATCGACGAGGCGCACTGCATCAGTCAGTGGGGCCACGATTTTCGGCCCGCATATCTCGGCCTGGGCCACGTGATTGCAGCCCTGGGCCACCCGACCGTCCTGGCACTCACGGCAACGGCGACGCCGGCCGTGCGCGAGGATATTCTGCAGCAGCTCGGGATCCCGCACGTGAAGCCGATCGTCAAAGGATTCGATCGCCCGAACTTGCAGTACGAAGTGCTCCGCGCAGAAAACGAGCAAGCGAAGCTGCGGATCCTACGCGAGCTCTTCCGCAGCGGCGAGCTCGAAGGGACCGGGATCATCTACACGGCGACGATCAAGAACGCGCTGGAGGTAAGCGAGTATCTCACGCAGTCGCTCGACGTGCCGGCAGCCGTATACCACTCGAAACTGCAAAAACGCGAGCGCGTCGCGGTGCACAACCTCTTCATGAACGAAGAGATTCGGGCGGTCGTCGCGACGAACGCGTTCGGCCTAGGAATCGACAAGCCCAACATACGCTTCGTCGTGCACTACGATCTGCCGGGGTCGATCGAAGCCTACACGCAGGAAGCGGGTCGCGCCGGTCGCGACGGCGATCTCTCGCGGTGCATCCTGCTCTACCGGATGAGCGACACGCGCGTGCAGAACTACTTCCTTACCGGCAAGTATCCGGCCCTCGAAGAAGTCCAGAAGGTCTTCGCGACACTCGACTTCTTCGGCGCGCAGGAAGATGGGGTTTCGCTCACCGACCTGCGGCGGATCTCGCAGCTCCCGCTCACGAAGCTCAAAGTCATCCTGGCATTGCTCAAGAAGGCCGGCTTCATCATCGCCTCGACGCGGGCGAAATATAAGCTCTCCGTGCAGGCCAAGAAGAATCCGGAGCTCGTTCTGAACCTGCACAACTACGAGACCAAGAAAACGTACGATCAGAGCAAGCTCGCGATGATGTTGCAGTACGCGGAGACTGCCTCTTGCCGGCGCAAGTTCATCCTCAACTACTTCGGCGAGGATTATGAAGAGCAGGACTGCGACGCATGCGACAACTGCCTGCAAGGAAACCAGATTGTCGGGACGAGCGGTTTCCGCATCGCGGACGTCGTCCATCACCCGAAGTTCGGACAAGGCACGGTCGAACGAGCCGAGAAAGATTTGGTAACGGTCTTGTTTCCGGGAGTCGGATACAAGACGCTCCTGGCGACCGCCGTCAGCAGAGAAGCTAAAATCGCGTAGAAGGGTTCGCCCTGGCTATTGTGACTTTGCGCACGGGTCTGGCTACGTGCGCTATCCTTGCATGCATATTGGTTTGGACGCGTGCGCTCGACGCGCAGCCCGTCCCCGTCAACGCATCGGTCACGCCGCCACCCGGCGCGATCAATGCCCCCGTCCCCGCGCCCCCGCTCCCGGCTCCGGAATCCAGCGCCGCCGCACCGGCTCCCGGAGCCGAGACCGGTGAGACGCCGTCGCCCTGTCCGACGCTTGTCCCGATTGGAACCCCCGGGCCGTTCTCAACGCCGGTCCCGTGCGTCCCGGGGACGGGACCGTCCGCAACGCCGGCCCCGCCGCCGATCTTCGTCACCCCGAACAACGCGTCGATCGTGCTCGGGACGACGATCACTTTGCGCGTCGATCGGGCGGTAGGGACCATCACCGCCGTCCCGATCGATGCCAACGTCGTGGATGTGCGGATCGATCAGGTCGCGCGGACGATCGTCGTCTCCGGGAAGAATCTAGGCGTCACGACGATCCACGTCACCGACGACCGCGGCGTCAGTGCCGAGGTCGGGATGCGCGTGGCCCTGCTCGCGGGCTCGATCGCACCCTCTGCCTCCGTGCGGCTCACGGGGAATCCGGCGACCGCAGCGTTCGTGCGGTCGGTCGTCGCCGACGCGGTCAGCTCTGCGGCGCGGCCCCGCCCCGGCGCGAACGTCGTGATCAATTCCCAAGCGATCAACGTTCGAACCGACCTCGGGCAAGACAACCTCCGCAGCGTCGACGTTCCCGTCTCGATACAGGGACCGGACTACATTACCGTCCAGGGGACGACGCACGTCTCGATCGAGAACTTCGCGCTCCCCCGTATCTCGCCGTCGCAATTGCTGGTCAGCGACTTCCCCGAGACCTTGCGCGAGAACGGGCTGCTGTTCGCCGCCGATCTGGGCCGCGACATGGCACAGCGCTTCCTTTACTACCACTACAATCCGCGCGGACAGCCGAATCGGCGGATCTTGCTCAAGGTCGAGAACCCTTCACCCCAAGCCGCGGTCGTGCAATTCATCACCGGTTCCGCCGGACCGGAAGAAAACGAGATGGAGGTCGGACACCTCTCGACACGTCGCTTCCTGGTCCGTGAATTGCAGAACGAAGGGACGGTCGTGACGATCCCGCCGAACTCGACGATCAATCTAGTGAATCATCCGCTCCCGGCCGGTTCGATCTCGAGCGCGATTCTGCAGCTGCGCGAGATGACCGGCAATACGCTGCACTTATCCTTGATCGCGCAGGACGCGAACGATCCGCTCGACACGGCCGTCTCGCAGAGCGCTGCGCTCTTAAGCAGTGAGGTGAAGCACGCGCGCGGGATCTATCCGGTTCCCGAGTTCTTCTTCGATTACACCTACGACACGAGCCAGGATCCGCTCGAGATCCAAATCGGCTCGCTCAAGCTTCCGAACATGCTTGAGGGCGAGGCGCTTGCCGGCGACTACGGCGTGATGCAGTCGATCACGGTGACGATCGTTAACCGCTACGGCCATCCCGTCCCGATCGCCATCTATGAGAATCCGCGCGGCGGCCGCGCGACCGGGACGTACTTGATCGACCGCGTCCTCGTGCAGTCGCACGCGGTGAACCCGTAC
>Ga0209415_10000558_pt1 | contig 69579 bp, 76 predicted proteins | sample PeaSoiSIISIP2007_FD_187696 | JGI IMG/M metagenome (GOLD analysis project Ga0209415, IMG submission 187696) | Peat soil microbial communities from Weissenstadt, Germany - SII-SIP-2007 (SPAdes) (version 2) | ecosystem: Environmental > Terrestrial > Soil > Wetlands > Peat | place: Germany...
AACCTTCGACAGTTTCAGTGGGTACCACGGTTGGGGCTGATTTTTTAGATGCTCCCGTGAATTATTCGGGCTAGCGGTGTCGTCTTCCACCCACAAAGCCGGCGTCCACCCTTCTGCCCGGTCTCCGTAGTCGCTCCACCAAACCGCCTCGTGCGGCCTGTTTGTCTACTGCTGGGTAAATCCAGTTCGCGCAAAACCGACCCAAACGCCGTACTGTTGGTCGAGGACGCGGACGCCCATGAGCTCGCCCACCTCGCGCCGCCGGCGGGTGATCTCGATGTACCGCCTTCGCTGCAGCTTCGGCAGGCAGGAGTCGCGTCGCGAGCCCGCGGGGTCAGTAGAGCATCTGCGGAAAGTCGGCCCGGCACTGCTGCAGCTGCGCCGGATCGACCGTCACCGTCGGCAACGGCGGCGGATCCAAGAGCGCCGGATGCGAAAAATCAAAGAGGTCGAGCATCGGCGCGGCATTGGCGTCGCGGTCGGTCAGCGCCGGCAGATCGAAGCGCGTCTCGATGAATCGCAGAATCGAGGTGTGGTCGTAGATGGTGTGCGACACGAAACCGGGCTTGGCGTACGGCGAGACCATCACCATCGGCACGCGGAAGCCGTAGCGATCGAACTGCGCCGGAAAATCGCTCTCGGCATCGCTCGGATCGAGCATCGGCGCGATGTCGTCGGGCGGACATGCCGCGGGCGGCGGCACGTGATCGTAGAACCCGCCGTGCTCGTCGTACGTAAGAAACAGCGCCGTGTGCGGCCACGCCGGGCTGCTCAGCACCGCCGCGATCGCCTGCGCCGCGAAGCGCTGGCCCTCTTGGATGTTCGCCGGCGGATGCTCGTCGAGCTCGGTGCCGCCGATCCCCATCGCCGCATCCACGTAGCTCACTTGCGGGAGCGTGCCCGCCGCGGCATCGCTGAGGAAGTTGGCGAAGTGCACCAGGTTGACCCGGCTCTTGAGGTGGAAGAACAGGCCGGCGTACGACAAGTCATTGTAGTAAACCTTCCACGAGACATTGTATGCACTCAGCGTGTCGAAGATCGCCGGCTGCGAGAAGCCGCCCCCGGCGATGTCGTTACGGATGTGCCCGAACGAGGTGCCAGCGAGGAGATAGAAGCGGTTCGGAAACGTCGGCCCGAGCACCGAGCAGAAATACCGATCGCCAATCGCAAAGGTCGTGGCGAGCGCGTAGGAGAACGGCAAGTCGCGCTCATCGTAGTAGCCGATCGCGCGGGCGCCGTCGGGGTTGTTCTGAGTCACGAAGCCGTCGTTGCGGCCCGCGTCGAATTCGAGATGGCTGCCGGTCCATGAATGATCCGTGTCGGCGGTGCAATACTGATCTTGGTGGAAGGCGGGCACCGCTGTGCCGTTGCTGTCCGGATTGCTGGCGTCGGCAGGCAGGCCATCGACGTCGGGATGCCCGAACGCCGTCAGCCGCCCGAAGTAGTTGTCGAACGAGTGATTCTCCTGCATCACGACGACAATGTGATCGATCGGGATGGCGACGCCATGCGGCGTGCCCGCCGGGAGCGTGTCGGCCGGGACCGCGCCGGCGTGAAAGGCGCACGCCGGGGCTTGGCTACTCGAAGAGGGGGCAACGGCGCCGCCGCAGCCGCCGAGTGCGACGAACGTCAACACGGCCACGAGCGCCGGCCAGCACCGCGTCATGCTTGCCTCCGATGCAGCAACTCGGGCACCCGCGCCAAGCGGCGCGCCGCCTCGCGCAACGTGTCTTCGCGCTTGCAGAAGGTGAACCGGATCAGACGACGCCCCAACTCGGGATGCCGGTAGAAGCTGGAGCCGGGCACCGCGGCGACGCCCGCCTCGCGCACCAGCCAGTCGCAGCACTGCACGTCGTCGTCGAAGCCGAACGCGCCGATATCGGCGAGAACGTAGTAGGCACCCTCGGGCACGAAGATGCGGAAGCCCGCGTCGGTCAACGCGGTCGTGAGAATGGTGCGGCGCGCGGCATACTCCGCGGCCAGCTGCGCGTAATACGTGTCGGGCAGACGCAACGCCTGCACGCCCGCCCACTGCAGCGCGAGCCGCACGTGACCGTGACCTCGGTTTCCGGATCGCAGGCGACGCGGTTGTAGCGCTCCATCTTGGCCGCGACCGCCTGGCGCAGCTCGCGTACACCCCAGGTAACGGCGTACTGATTGTAGTCGTCGTCGATGGCGCACTTGGCGGCCTCCTTCAGCACCGCCGGAGCCGGGAAATCGGGAAAGCCTTGCGCTAGGTTGATGCCGCCGTGCTGTTCGCACAGGCGCGTCATGCCGCGGATGACCGACTCGGTGAAGCGCGTAGATTTGGCGGAAACGTGTCGCATGCGCCGGCCGTCAGGGCGCAAACTGGGTGAGCGAGAGCGCGTTCCCGTCCGGATCCTTGAACCAAGCGACCTGGGCGCCGCCGGGAAACGTGCACACGCCGAGATCGTCCTGTGAGAGGCCGGGGTAGCGCTCGAAGCGCACGCCCCGGCGCTGCAGCGCGGTGACGCGGTCGCGAATGTCCGGGACGACCCACCCGAGCACCGTGTAGGGTGCGGGCGCGAGCTCCGGGACCTTGGCGATGCGGAGCATCGTCCCGTTGGCGTCGAACACCAGCGCGAACGGCTCATCCGCTACCAAGCGCAGACCCAACACGTTCGCGTAGAAGTCCTTCGCGCGCGCCGCGTCCGCGGTGGACACGAAGGCGACCACGTCGCACGTCCCCAGCATCGGACTAACCCTCCTTTTTCAGATACGTCACCAGCTCGATCAGCGTTCCCTGCGCGGCGTCGGGATGCAGAAACGCCACGCGCATGTTGTCGCCTTCACGCGGTTGGTGATCGACGAGCGGCACCTGCGCCCGCTCGAGGTCGGCGACTGCGGCATCGACGTCCGCCACGCGCAGGCCGAAGTGATACACGCCCGGCCCCTTGTGCGGCAGGTAGTGCTGCATGGTGCGTTCCCAGTCCTGCGCCTCGATCAGCTCGATCTGCACGTCGCCGACGCGTACGCGTGCAATGCGCAAGCCCTGTTCCGGTTTGTCCTCGATCGGATCAGCCGGCAACCCGAGCGTCTCCGTGTAGAAGCGCAACGTCTTTTCGAGGTCGGCGACCGCGATGCCGATGTGATCGATACCGAGGATAGCTGTTTTCATGGTCTGGGCTCCGGCAACGGGCAGGATTCTCCCTCAGCGACGGTCGCTGGCGCAAGCGCAAATGTTTCCGACACCGACCGCGTCAGACCGAAAGTGCAGAAGTTGAGCGCATGATGTCCCGACTCGCCGCCGGCGACGGCAATCAGGAACTGCTCGGGCGTCGCGCACAGCGGCACGGTGCCCTCCTCGACGTAGCCGCGTTGCTCCAGCTTCGGCCAATGATTTCGATGCCAGCGTTCGACCGGTGTGCGCGTCTGCTCGTGGAGCATGCGTTGCACGTCGGCGATCGACAGGCCGTCGCGTGCGATCTTGTACGCGAAATCCGGACACAGCAGGAGCAGCATCTCGCCCTCCTTTTGCGGCACCAGGACCTTGTTGTTGCCGATCCAGTCGATCGAGTGCGCCAGCACCCAGATCAGCTCCTCGCCGGTTTCGGCCCAGACGTCGGCGATGTCTTGCGTGCCGGTGGCGCAGTGTGCGGTGACGACGTTGGCGTCGCGTTGAAAGCCGCGGCGCACGTGGAACGGTTCCCACGGGCTCTTCTCTTCCCACTCCCCGAAGCACAGCGACACACGTCCCGGCTGGCCGAATGTCGATTTGCTGACGCCGCCGGGGATCGCGCCGCCGATGTTGCGCATCGCCAGACGTAGGGCACGACCGATGGTAGCGTTGGCGCGGCCGTTGTGGCCGAGGCAGCTGTAGCCGCACTCGATGCCGAGCACGTGACGTGCCGGCCCGTTGATCATCAGCGCCGGGGTGGCGCAGCACGTCGTCGTGTTGAGCGCGTACAGGTTGAAGCGTGGGTCGCAGACGGCGCGGATCGCCGCGATGACGACGGGGAAGTATTCCGGCTTGCAGCCGGCCATCACGGCGTTGATGGCGACCTTCTCGATCGTCGCCTCGCCGCGCTGCGGCTCGACGATGCCGGCGACGACGTCCGGCGCTTCGGCCACCACGTCGAGCATCGCTTGCACGCGCTCCGCCGTCGGCGGAATCAGCGGCAAGCCGTCGCCCCAGCCGCGGCGTTCGGCGAAATCGAGGAAGGTCTCGACATCGGCCGGCGCTGAGTGAATCTCGGAAAGCAGGGTGCCGCGCATCGGGCTGGAATGAAAACCGTGATGCTGCAGAACGTCCGAAAACGGACCTTCCGTCGCTCTCAGTCGCCGCGCTGCTTGAACCCTAGTGCTTTGCCCACGCCCAGCCCGTCATGCGCCAACCTGATGCGACTTTTTGCAGAGCCACCGTGAGGGTTGAACCGGATTCGGTCACCGGCTTTCCGTTCTGCTTGTAGGTGTAGGTCGCGGGAACGACGACGTACGCGCGGTCTCCAGTGACATCGACGTGCCGTGGCTTGCCGAGCGTCGCTTTCGCGTCAGTGATTCCATTCTTCTTGTTGTAGGTATCGAAATCATTTGCCCAATCTGCACATGCCGTGGCGCCCTGCCATTCATGCGGCGGGAACTCGTCGATAATCGATGACAGAGCGGCGCACGTCGCTAGCGCGGTCTTCGTGTCACCTTTGTTCATGCCGTCGTTGAATTGATTCACCGTAGCCATGATAGCCGTCTTTTCAGACTTTTCAGACGCGGCGGCTGGTACCACCGCCAAGGCGACGGCGAGCAAGGCAAGGAGGCAATTTCTTAGGGGGGTGTTCTCGATTGCGCGAGCGCGTTGCACTGTTAGTTTCATTTGATGACCTCCTTTGTCGAGAAAAAGTTTCCACCATCTTCGTCGATCGCCGAACGTGGTGTCAAGCGCGCAAGGGTGTGGGAGGGCGGTCAGAAAAACCAACCAGCTTTACACCGAAGGTGTTACGCATCATAGCCCGGGGTTGCCTTCTTTTGGCTACCCCAGGCCGCCGGCATCGCTCCCACCCGCCCGGGGTAGCCGCTGAACAGACGCGGGCAACCCTGGGCTCTGGTGCGAAACGCCTGCGGCGTACAGGAAGCCGATTGCGCTACGGTTTCGCGAGGAGCTGCGCCAGCTCGTCGGCGCGCTGGATGGCAATCTGCCTCACCTCGTCCGAACTGCGCGTTTCCATGGGATGCGGCAGGACGAGCATTTCGAGGTGATCGAAGCCGCGGGCGTGGGCGGCGGTCTGCGCCAAATTGGCGAACACCTCCGTGACCACGACCACTGCCGGGGTCCCGGCGCGCTCACACTCGATCGTGTCGTGGACACTCCACGACGTGCACGACCCTCAGGTGCCGAGGCCGACGATCGCGGCGTCCACGTCGCGCACGAAGCCGGCGACTTTCTGCCGCTCCTCCTCGGTCGTGCCGATGCGCACGCCCGGGTCGAAAAAGATCACATCGCGCACCCGCCACCGCGTCCGCGCCACCTCGGCGATCGCATCCGTGAAGTGCGTGAACGACCGCCACACGCGGTCGCGGCGGATGCCGAGCACCTTGCCGGCGAGCGACGACAGTCGCGGCACCGGCTGCGCCGCACCGCGCGGCGCGGGCGCTGTCGGATCGAGGACGTCGACCAACTGCATACGCCGCTCCTCTTACTGGAAACGACGAGGGAAGAGAACCGCGGCGGGGGCACTGCTGACCCCACCGGCTCATTGGCAGGCTCTCGAAGCAGGTTTTGAGCCCCGTCGAAGGGCACGTTCTTCGCGTTGGCATACATTCGGGCACGCGTTCGGAACGAGAAGATCCACCGACCCGCCCGGGGTAGCTGACAAGACGCCAACCTGGGCTCCGTTTCGTACGCGCGCGGCGTAGACGGTCTCGCGTACTCTGTCGCCGGCGAGGCGCTTATGGGATGGACCTTCTGCAGCATCGCGCTGAAGCGCCCGCGCTCGAGCGGCGTGCGCGCTCACCGGGCATGAGGTGAGCTCCCTCGTCGCCTCGGAAAGGTACCCTTTTTTGCGAACCCATCTTCTGTCTGCAACTCCGCGTCACTGCGTTGAGAATCTTTGTGTCGTGTCGGGGTTGACTATCGACCATCGCCTGTGAGCTGATCTCCGCATGCGTGGCATCGTCTTCCATGGTCCCTACGACGTGCGAGTGGAAACCGTTCCCGAACCCGGTCTGCGTGACCGGCGCGCCGCGGTCGTGCGGGTCACGCGCGCGTCGATCTGCGGCTCGGATCTGCACGTCTTGCATGGCGCCGTGCCGTCGGAACCGGGCGTGGTGATGGGGCACGAATGCGTCGGGATCGTCGAAGAGGCTGGCACCGACGTCCGCCGCTTTCGCAAAGGCGATCGCGTCATTGTGCCCTGCGTTTTGGGCTGCGGCGACTGCGAGCCGTGCCGGCGCGGCTATCCCGTCGGCTGCCTGACGCGCTTCAACAAGGTCTACGGCTTGTCGAGCGAGCTGCCGGGCGGGCAAGCCGAATTCATCGGCGTGCCCAACGCCGACGCCAATCTGTGGCCGACGCCGCCGGACCTCAGCGACGAGCAGGTGCTGTTTCTCACCGACATCCTGCCGACCGGCTACTACGCCGCCGACAACGCCAACATCAAGCCGGGACAGGTCGTGGCGATCATCGGCTGCGGTCCGGTGGGTTTGTTCGCGCTGTTGTCGGCGCAGCTCTTCGGGCCGGCCACGGTGTTGGCGATCGATCGCGTCGGCTATCGGCTGGAGCGGGCGCGCAGCGCCGGCGCGGTCACCATCAACGCGAGCCAAGAAGACGTGCGCACCCGGGTCATGGAGCTGACGGACGGGCGCGGGGCGGATGCCGTGCTCGAAGCGGTCGGCGCTCCTGAGACGGTCCATCTCGCTTTCGAGCTGGTGCGCATCGGCGGCACGGTGTCCGTGGTCGGCGTGCTCATCCAGGAAGACTTCGCCTTTCCGATGGGCACGGCCTTCATGAAGGACCTCACCTTCCGCGTCGGTTTGGTGAACGTGCCGCGCTTCATTCCGACGCTGCTGCCGCTGATCCGCAGCGGCCGTCTCGATCCGGCGGCGCTGATCTCGCACCGGCTGCCGCTGACGGACGGCGCGCGGGCGTACACGTTATTCGACAAGCGCGAAGACGGCTGCCTCAAGGTGGCTTTGCAGCCGTAGCGGCGTCAGCCCATGGTCGAGAACTGCTGCGGTTCGATCTTGTAGATCACGCGTCGTTCGCCGGGCTTGCGATTCGGGTAGGTATCGAGCCCGAGATACTTCTTTGCCAACGCGTCGATGTGCGCCTCGGCGCCGGCTTCGGTGATCTCGACGACCGTGCCACGGACTTCAAGGTAACGGTACGGATTGTCCGGATCCTGAAGCGACAGCGCGACACGCGCATCGCGGCGCATGTTCTTGTCCTTCAACCGGCCCTTCGCCGAGTTGACCCGGACGTGGCGCCCGTCGAGGTCCACCCACACCGGGGTAACCTGCGGCCGCCCGTCGGGCATGAGCGTCGCCAAATGCGCGAAGGCTTTCTTGGTGAACAGATCACGGAATCGCGCGGCAATCTCTGCCATGACCAACCTCCGAATCTATGGTGCACGTCCGACAATATCCGACCCTCGGGGTTCGCGCTAGGTCTTGCGGCTTGACTTGAGGGACGCGTCGCGAAAAAAAGGAACCGAGGATACTCATGGACGATCAGAGCACCGCCATCGACATCGACCGCATGGAGTTCCGCGACGTCATTCGTCATCCGCAGGCGCACGCCTTCGTCCTCGGGCGCTATCGGCTGGGTGAGTACGCCGGCGTCGTTGCGCTGCGGCGGCTACTGACCGAGCTCCAACCTGGCGAACGGCTCGGCCGCGCCATGGAGCGCCACTATCAGGACGAGCACCGCCATTCGGACGTCTTCACGGCGTGGATGCAGCGCTTGGGCGCGACGCCCGAGCCGCTGTCACCCGACACCGTGGAAGGATTCTTCTTCGGCAGCCAGGAAGCGCTGCAACAGCAGCGCGCCCTCGCCGCGCAGCTGCCTGCCGAGCTGCGGCGGATCATGGTATTCGCCGGGGTCAACGCCATCGAGCGGCTGGCATTCACGCAATTCGAGAACCATTTGCTGGCGCTTGACCGCAAAGACGACATCGAGACGCTCAAGGGCGTGATGCAGGACGAGCGCTTCCACCTCAACTACGTCGAGCAGGAGTTGGAACGCCAGCAGCAGGGACCGCACGGCGAGTTTCTCGCCAACGCCATCGAGATCGCGCGCCAACGCTTCGCGGCCTTTCAGGAAGCGCGCCGGACAGAGTTTAGGATCACGATGGAGCGCCTGCTCGGCTAGGCGGGCCGCCGGCCCGAGGTGTCCGCGCGGTGGCTCTCGGCGCGCCCAGCGTGTACACTTTCACCATGAAAACCTATCGTAGCCGCACCACCACGCACGGCCGCAACATGGCCGGCGCGCGCGCACTCTGGCGCGCCACCGGCATGGGCGATGCGGATTTCGACAAACCGATCATCGCCATCGCCAACAGCTTCACCCAGTTCGTGCCCGGGCACGTGCACCTGCACGACGTCGGGCAGCAAGTGAAGCGGGTCATCGATGCCGCCGGCGGCTACGGCGTGGAGTTCGATACCATCGCCGTTGACGACGGCATCGCCATGGGGCACGGCGGTATGCTGTACTCGCTGCCCAGCCGCGATCTGATCGCCGACAGCGTCGAGTACATGGTGCAGGCGCACGTCGCCGATGCGCTGGTGTGCATCTCGAACTGCGACAAGATCACGCCGGGCATGTTGATGGCCGCGATGCGCCTCAACATCCCGACGATCTTCGTTTCCGGCGGACCGATGGAAGCGGGGAAGTCGGTCGGCACGCATGACGCCTCAGGCAAGCCGCTGCCCAAGCTCGATCTGATCGACGCCATGGTGGCGGCGGGCGACGACAAGGTCAGCGACCAGACGCTGCTCGAGGTCGAACGTTCCGCCTGTCCGACCTGCGGCTCGTGCTCCGGAATGTTCACTGCCAACAGCATGAACTGTCTCAACGAGGCGCTCGGCCTCGCCCTGCCCGGCAACGGCACGCTGCTGGCGACGCACACGATGCGCTGGCAACTGTTCGAAGACGCCGCGCGCCGCATCGTCGAGCTGGCGCGGCGGCACTACATCGAGGGAGACGACAGTGTGCTGCCGCGCAGCATCGCGACGTTCGAGGCCTTTGAGAACGCGATGACGCTGGACATCGCCATGGGTGGCTCGACCAACACGGTGCTGCACATCCTGGCCATCGCCCACGAGGCCGGCGTGCCGTTCACCATGGGCGACATCGACCGGCTGTCGCGCCGCGTGCCCAACTTGTGCAAGGTCGCCCCGTCGTCGGCGTATCACGTCGAGGACGTCAACCGCGCCGGCGGCATCTTCACGATCCTCGGCGCGCTCGATCGTGCTGGCCTGATTCATCGCGGCGTCGGTACGGTTCACGAAAAGACGATTGGCGCCGGAATCGACTTGCATGACATTCGCCGCCCCACCGCCACCGCGGCGGCTCGCCGGCGCAGCCTGGCGGCCCCGGGTGGCGTAGCAACCACTGTCGGCTTCTCGCAAGACAAGTACTACGCCGAGCCGGATACGGACGCGGCGCACGGCTGCATCCGTGAGGTCGAGACCGCCTACAGCAAGGACGGCGGGTTGGCGGTCTTGCACGGCAACATCGCCGAAGACGGCTGCATCGTGAAGACCGCCGGCGTCGACGAATCGATCTGGCGCTTCGAAGGACCGGCGCGCATCTTTCACTCGCAAGAAGACGCCTGCACCGCGATCCTGAGCGACCGCATCAAGCCGGGCGACGTCGTGGTCATCCGCCACGAAGGCCCGAAGGGCGGACCCGGTATGCAGGAGATGCTGTATCCGACCTCGTACATCAAGTCGCGCAACCTCGGGAAGGTCTGCGCGCTGATCACCGACGGCCGCTTCAGCGGCGGCACGTCGGGTCTGAGCATCGGACACATCTCGCCCGAAGCAGCAGACGGCGGCGCCATCGCGTTGATCGAAGAAGGCGACCGCATCCGCATCGACATCCCCCAGCGGCGCATCGACGTGCTGCTGGAGCCCGCCGAGCTCAAGCGCCGCCGGCTGGACATGCTCGGGCGCGGCGACGCGGCGTGGAAGCCGGTCGGACGCAACCGCCCGGTGTCGCTCGCGCTGCAGGCGTACGCGTTCCTGACCACCAGCGCGGCGCGCGGCGCAGTGCGCGACCTCGACCAGCACACGCGCGTACGGGCGACCAAACCGCAGGCGTGAGCCCGCCGCCGGGCGGCTTGCTCCATTCCCCTGTCTGCGTCAACATCGATGCTATGAGTGCGCCCGCAGCCGTTCGGCCGCGTCCGAAGCGATCAAAGCCTGATCCCTTTGGGTACGACCCTGCGTTTCACGCTCGCGTGCGCCCGCTCGTCGAGTTTCTATATCGTCGCTACTGGCGCGTACAGACGGACGGCTTGGAGCACGTGCCGGAGAGTGGGCCGGCGCTGATCGTCAGCAATCACTCCGGCGGCATTCCGTTCGACGCCAGCATGATCGGCACGGCCATCGACCTCGAGCATCCGCAACACCGGCTCGTGCGCTTTCTGTATGATCGTTTTGTGGCCGACATGCCGCTCATGGGCGATTTCTATAACCGCCTCGGCTCAGCCGTGGCATCCTTCCAGAATGCGCGCCGGCTGCTGGAGGCGGGTGCGTTGGTGGGCATCTTTCCCGAAGGCGTGGAAGGCGTCGCCAAGGGCATCGCGCAGCGCTATCGCCTGCAACCATTCCACACCGGTTTCCTCCATCTCAGCTTGATGCTGCGGGTGCCGATCATTCCGACGGCGGTCGTCGGCGCCGAGGAGATCTATCCGGTCATCGGCAAGTGGGAACGTCTCGGACCGTTGAAGCAACTGCTCAACGTGCCCTATCTGCCGGTGACCCCGTTGTTCCCGTTGTTCGGGCCGCTCGGTGTGATCCCGCTGCCCACGAAGTGGCACATACGTTTCGGCGCGCCGATTCGTTTCTATGAGCAGCGGCGTCTGCCACGTGCCGTGCCGCGCAAGACGGTGCGCACACTGGCCGAGCGCGTGCGGCGGCAGATACAGACGATGGTGCACGCGCTCCTGGCGGAGCGCGAATCGATCTTCTGACGCAACACTGAGGTTGCGCTGCTCAGCGTGTCGTCTCTTCTTCGATGCGGGCGGCTTTGCCGGAGAGCTTGCGCAGGTAGTACAACTTGGCGCGCCGCACTTGCCCGCGCGTCGCGACCTCGATCTTGTCGACACGCGGCGAATGCACGGGGAACGTACGCTCGACACCCACGCCGTACGAAGTCTTACGAACCGTGAAGGTCTCACGATTGGCGCCGCCGCTCTTGCGCAAGACGACGCCTTCGAACACCTGGATGCGCTCCTTCTCGCCCTCGATCACCTTGACATGCACGCGCACGGTGTCACCGGGCTTGAAGTCAGGGATATCGCTCCTGAGCTGTTCGCGTTCGATCGTATCGATGACGGTCATGGCATCCCTCGCTGGCGCGGGTTTTCTAGAGGAACGGTCCTTTTAGCGCTTGCCGCACAGCCGGTCAAGGACGATCGCGGCCGCCGCTCGCACCGAGAGGTGGTTGTACTCCGTCGGGCCCCAGATGGGTTCGAGCATGACGTCGGCCCGGTCGGTGACCTCCGGGGCGAGGCCCCAGCCGGTGCCGAGGACGATCAAATGCGGCTCGCGGCTCGCCTCGAGCTGGGCGCGCAGTGTCGCAAAGCTGGTGCGACCCGGCCCGCCGCGCGCCGAGGTCATGACCAGACGCGGCCGCATCCCGGTTTCGCGCTCGAGCGCCAAGATGGCGCCGTCGAGGTCGTGTTCCAGGCGTACCAGACTGAGCGCGTCCTTGCGCGTGACGTTGTAGGTGCTGCCATAGCCGGTCTCCCAGTGCTCCATGATCTTCGCGGCCAGCACGTGCAGCGCCTTGACCGGCGTCGCCACATAGAAGCGGCGCACGCCGTAGGTGCGCGCCGAGCGGGCGATGTCGTGGATGTCCATGTTCGTCAGCGCGGTGGTGACGATCATGCCGTTCTTGTCGAGCACCGGATGATGCAGCAGGATGAGGGAAAGATCAGCCATCGCCACGTGCCAGCTGCGCCAGAAAGGCACGGTCCTCGTCGGTCAGCGGCGCGTGCGACAACAGATCGGGGCGCCGCTCGAACGTGCGCCGCAGCGCCTCCTGGCGCCGCCAACGGGCGATGGCCGCATGATCGCCGGAGCGCAGCACGTCGGGAACGCGCAGGCCGCGGAACTCCGGCGGCCGCGTGTACTGCGGATATTCCAGCAGGCCATCGCTGAACGACTCGACCGCCGCCGAGTCGCCGCACCCCAGCGCACCGGGAACCAGGCGGCTGACGACGTCGATGACCACCAGCGCCGCGACCTCGCCGCCGGACAGGATGAAATCTCCGATGGACAGCTCCTCGTCGACGAACGCTCGTACCCGTTCGTCGATTCCCTCGTAGCGACCGCAGACGAGTGCGATCGCCGGCTCGCGTGCGAGCGTAGTAGCGCATGCCTGCGTCAGCGGCCGCCCCTGCGGCGAGAGCAAGATCCGTCGCGGCCGCGGCGCCTCGCCGAGCGCTTCGAGTGCCATCACGACCGGCTCGGGTTTCATCACCATGCCATGCCCGCCGCCGTACGGTTCGTCGTCGGTCACGTGATGCTTGTCCGCCGCGTTGTCGCGGATGTTGTGCAACGCAAACTGCACGGCGCCGCGCTCCTGCGCCTTCTGCAGCATGGTGCTGGACAGCACGGAGGTGAACAGCTCGGGGAACAGCGTGAGGATGTGGAACCGCATCACCGGTCGAGCAAACCGGGCAGCGGATCGATGACCAGGCGGCGCTGCTCGCGGTCGATGTACGTGACCACGTCGGCGATCAGCGGGATGAGAAACTCGCCCGCATCGGCGCGCACCACGCAGACGTCGTTACTGGCAATTGCCAGGACGTCGGCCACGATGCCAATCTCTTCGCCGGCGGTGGTCACGACCGTCATTCCCTTCAGCTGGTAGTGGTAAACCTCGTCCGATTCTGTCGGCGGCAGATCCGCTTCTCGGACGCACACCTCGCAACCGATGAGCGCCTGCGCTGCGGTCATCGACTCGCAGCCTTCGAGGCGGACGAGCAGGAGATGCTTATGCGGGCGGGCCGCGGTGATCCGGCGCCGTTGCGCTTCCGTGCCGCGGCGCAGCACGATATCGGCGCCGCAGGCGAGCAGTGTAGAGGTCGGATTGAACAGGCGCACGCGCAGCTCGCCGTGCGTCGCGTGGACGTTGACGATCTCGCCGAGGGCGATCAGCGTGTCAGGGGCCAAAGGGTCAGCCGCGGCGAGGGTTCGATCAGCAGCCCCGCGCGCGCGCAGCGCCGGCGGGCGTTCGCCATCGAACGGTGACGGCCGCGCTCTACTTCTCCTCAACGATCTCGAGCACCACTTTGCGGTTGGTGCGCGAGGCGGCGGCGTTGAGGATGGTGCGAATCGATTTTGCCGTGCGGCCTTGTTTCCCTATGATGCGACCGAGGTCTTCTTTCGCGACCTTGAGCTCGAGCACGGAAGCGGTGTCGCCCTGAGTTTCCTTGACCTCGACGGCATCCGGGTGGTTGACGAGAGAACGGGCCAGCAGTTGCACCAGTTCTTTCATGTTTGAGCCTCCGCGGGTTCAGGTACCGGCACGCCGGCGGCGCCCGCCGGGGCGATCCCACTGCGTTTGATCAGCTGCGCAACGGTAAGCGACGGTCGCGCGCCGCGCCGCAACCATTGCGTCAGTTTTTCCTCTTGGAACTGGACGCGGGGCGGATTCTGGCTGGGGTCGTATGTCCCCACCTGATCCAGGCGGCGTCCGTTACGCGGCGCTCGGCTGTCGGTCACGATGATGCGATAAAAGGGGTGCTTCTTGGCGCCATGTCGCGCCATGCGGATCGTCGTTGCCATAATTGAACTGTACTCCTCTCTTTGCGGACCGGCAATCACATCGGCAAGCCTTGCGGCAAGCCGCGGCCGGTGAATTTACTCATCTGTTTCATCATCTTCTTGGTTTGCAGGAACTGCTTGAGGAAACGGTTGATGTCTGCCACCGTGGTGCCGCTGCCGCGTGCGATGCGCAGCCGGCGGCTACCGTTGAGAATGAGGTGGTTGCGCCGCTCTTCCTTGGTCATCGAGTTGATGATCGCTTCCACCTGTTTCAGCTCGCCTTCGGCCGATTCCATGTCGAGGCCGCGCGTAAACTTCTTCATTCCCGGGATCATGGCGAGCAGGTCCCCCATCGAACCCATCTGACGCACGGCGCGCAGCTGGTCGCGGAAATCTTCGAGCGTGAACTCGTTGCGGCGCAGCTTCTTCTGCAGGGCGATGGCCTGTTGTTGATCGTAGGCACGTTCCGCCTTCTCGATCAGGGTGAGCACGTCGCCCATGCCGAGGATGCGCGTGGCCATGCGGTCCGGATGGAAGCGCTCGAGCGCGTCGAGCTTCTCGCCGATGCCGGCGAACAGGATCGGCGCACCGGTCACGGCGCGTACCGACAGCGCCGCGCCGCCGCGCGCATCGCCGTCGAGCTTGGTCAGGATGACGCCGCTCAGGCCGAGGCGGCTGTGGAAGCCGGCGGCGACGTTCACCGCGTCCTGGCCGGTCATCGCATCGACGACCAACAGAATGTGATGCGGCTGGATGGCCGCTTTCAGGCGTTCCAGCTCGTCCATGAGGGCGTCGTCGATGTGCAGGCGTCCGGCGGAGTCGATCAGCAGCACGTCGTGGCCGTGGTTCTTCGCAAACGTCTGCGCCGCGCGGCAAATCGCGATCGGATCGGCGCCCTCGTGTGAGGGATGCACCGGGCAGTCCACCTGCTGCGCCAGCGTGGTGAGCTGCTCGATGGCCGCCGGTCGGTAGACATCGGCCGGCACCAGATAGGGATGACGCTGGTGCTCGGTTTTCAGATAGCGCGCCAGCTTGCCGATCGTGGTCGTCTTGCCCGAGCCATGCAGGCCCACCAGCATGATAGCGAGCGGCGGCGGCGCAGCCAGGTCGAGTGCCGTCGCCTGGCCGCCCATCAACTCGGTCAGCTCGGCCTTGACGATCTTGACGAACTGCTGCTCCGGCGTGAGGCTGGCAAGCACCGCTTGCCCGAGCGCCTTGGCGCGGACGCGCTCGGTGAAATCCTTGACCACTTGGAAATGCACGTCGGCCTCGAGGAGCGCCAGACGCACGTCACGCACGGCATCCTCGACGTTGCGCTCGGTGATCTTGCCCACGCCGCGCAGCTTGCGGATGGTCTGGTCAAACTTCTCGCTCAGGGTATCAAACATGGCCGTCGCGCCCGCTGCAGCGGACACAGCTCGATTGGGAATTCTGAACGCTATAGAAACAGCCTAGTCTTGTCAAGAAAGGTCCCGACAAGCTTGGTGACGGGCGCCCGCCGGGATGGCGCTCAAAGGGCGATGCTTACGGATTTGCCGGGGCCGCGCCACCCGTCGGCGCGGCACAGCGCGCTTGCAAATCTTGCAGCCGTTTCTCCACTTCCTTCTTGTCGCGGTCGATGATCGCTTTCTGGCTGTTCAGTGTGTCACGCTCCTTTTGGAGCATGGCCACCTTTTCTCCGAGCTGCGCCACTTCTTCCTTGAGCGCCCCGGCTTGTCCCCACAACTTGTAGCCGATCAGAAGACCGGCGAGCATCGCCACCAACAACACGACGCCGCGTTGCGCGAAGGACCAGACTTTTTCGGTGAGTTGTTGTTGCTCCGTGCCGGCGCCGGGCTGCTGCATTGTCGTTCCCCCTTTTTGAGTGGTGAGCCGTTGCTCGGATACCACACGGCGCGGCCGAAGAAAAGCCGCGCAGTGGTTCATACGGCTTGGGAAACGCAGCCTGTCGAACGTGCCCGCCGAGAGCGAGCCAACGGCGAGCGGTCCGCCGCAAGGGTGCCGGCCGCAGGCCCTAGGCCGCGTGCAACGTGACCGGACGGAAGCGCTGGCGCTGAAAGCCGCCCTGCTTTCCGTCGCGCTTCCAGCGCGCCAACGCCAGGCGTACACCGTCCGGCTCAAAACCGAAGACTTCGCACAAATTGACGAAGGAGAAGGGCCAGTCCCAGTCGGTGCTGAGCACCCAGTGCTCGGCTTCCTTGAACTCGGCGCGCCGTAGCGCCGAACGGGCGTGGGCGTTGCGCCGGTAGCACTCGATGCCATCCGTCAGGACCGCCCACATCAAGGCGCGCTCTCCTGAGCAGTGGCTGGAGCCACCCGCATCGTCCCAAAACTGTTCGGGCAGGACGGCATCGGCACCCAACAGCTCGCGCAACCCTGATTCGGCACCCTCAGCTTGATCCATGGCTAGAACCGCTCCGGTCCACGACGAATCATGCGCAGGACGCAGAGCAATTAACTTGCCACGCAACACGCGAGGACAAACTGCGCCCCCATCCAGGCTCGGACCTGCCTGATGCCGTGGATTGTTCACGCAGCGTTATCGGTGCGCCAGGGATTGTACAACGATTTGTCGATACAAGTGCTGCAGGCGCTGCGTGCGGGGTCCCACTCGTGCCCCGCCGATGCTACGGCCGTCCACTTCGATAATCGGGACAACTTCTATGACCGACGAGGTGAGCAGCGCCTCGTCGGCGTCGAAGAGATCTTGCCCCGAAACCGGTCGTTCGTACACCCGCATCCCGTCGGCGACCGCCGCCCCGATGATCAGGCGGCGCGTCAATCCGGGTAAGATTCCGGCGGCCGGTGGGGTCAGGAGCCGCTTGCCGTGCCAGACGAACAGGTTGCTGGTGGTGCCTTCCATAACGTGGCCGGTTTGGTCAACGAAGATTCCCTCGAATGCTTTGCGACGCGCCGCGATTCGCTTGCCCAGGACGCCGGGGAGATAGTTCAGGACCTTGTGCTCGGCGAGAAAGCCGTCACGGGCAAACGGGACGAGGGCGACACGCACGCCGCGCTGCTGTGCATGTATGAGGGCCGGGTCCACCGCTTCGGCCGTGATGATCGTCGTGGGCCGGATGCCGCGCGGCGGAGCTACCCCACGTCCTGTCGCGCCACGGGTCACGGTGATGCGCACCCGTGCGTCGGTGGTCAACAGCCGGTTACGCCTGAGCAGGGCGTCGATGTCGGTCCGCCACGCATACCGCGGCACCGAGATGCCGAGAAATCGCGCCGCGGATCGTAGGCGCAGCAGATGTTGATCGAGGGCGAAAACCGCACCGCGATACGCCCGCAAGGTCTCGAACAGCCCGTCGCCGTACAGCAGGCCGCGGTCAAAGACACTGACCGATGCGTGGCGAGCGGCAACCAAGCGGCCGTTGACGTGGGCGCACCTCGGCATGCGTGTGCTCATGCCGGCGTTGCACCCAACGCTGCGAAAAAGGGGCGCGCCTTGAGCAGGGTCTCGTCGTACTCGCGCGCCGGGATCGAATCCGCCACGATTCCTCCGCCGGCATGGTACGTCAGCGTGTGCGCCGTCGCCACGGCGGTGCGAATCGCCAGATTGAACACGGCCTGGCCGTCGAGAGCCACGAAACCGATGGCTCCCGTGTAGAAACCCCGCGTCACCGGCTCGAGCGCATCGATGATCTCCATGGCGCGAATCTTCGGCGCGCCGGTGATCGATCCTCCCGGAAACGTTGCGCGCAGGATGTCGCCCAAGGTTGCGTCGGGGCGGAGGCGCCCGCTCACCCGCGACACCATATGGTGCAAGGACGGGAACGTGTGCACCCGCGCCAGCTCGTCGACCCGCACGCTGCCGGTGCGGCACACGCGGCCGAGGTCGTTGCGCTCGAGGTCGACGATCATGACATGCTCGGCGCGCTCCTTCGGATCCATCGCCAGCTCCCGCGCTAGCGCCGCATCGGCGTGCGCCTCGCCGCCGCGCCCGCGCGTGCCTTTGATGGGGAAGGTGGCCAGCTCCCCGTCTCGCACGGTGAGAAAACATTCCGGCGAGTTCGACACCAACACGAAGTCGCCACCATCGACGTACGCTGCGAACGGCACCGCGTGCCGCCGCTGGAGCTCTGCAAACAGCGCCGCCGGCTCCGGTGAACCGGCGGCGACGAAGCGTTGCGCCAGATTGACTTGGTAGACATCGCCGGCCGCGATGTAGCGCAGCGCCGCATCGACGGCCGCGAGATATTCTTCCCGTTCGACGTCGGCCGCTGCGTGCATTCCGGGATGCGCCTGCGGCTCGGGCGCGGCCGTCATCGCCAGCGTCTCCAACTCCGCGGCGATACGCCGCAGGTCCGTCTCCGCCAGGTGGCATGACGCCAGCGTGTAGCGGCGCTCCGCGTACGAGTAGGACAACAGCCAATCGTAAAACGCGGCGTGCAACACCGGCAGACCGCGATCGTCACGCGCCCGCGCCGGCAGCCGTTCCACCCAGCGGCGCAGATCGTAGCTCAGCGCCGCGACCACGCCACCGCCGAACGCCTCGGCGTCCGCACCGCGAGGCGACGCCCACGCCGCGCAGAACCGCTGCAGCAGCGTGAACGGATCGCCCTGCCACCGCTGTTGCTCGCTGGCGTGCCGCATCACCGCCGCACCGCTCGCGGTGACGCGCAGCGTGGCGCGCGGCCGAAAGCCGAGGAGCGCCCGGCCGAGCCCCCACGATTTCTGGGTGCCGCCGTCGAGGGCGCAGACCAACGGTTGCGCGGCGCAGCGGGTCAGCAGCGTCGTCGGCGATACCGCCAGCTTGACTTCTTGCGCCGCCATGCGATTCCTGCTTTGGAGAAGCACGTTCTTAACGAGGACCCCTCGGACTTGCAACTACGCACACCCGCTCATCGGTTTGGCCCTCGGCTCCGATTGCGATGAACGCCTCGGTAAAGCTGATCGAATTGGTCCTGCCGGCCACCGTGGCCTTGAGGGCCGAGGTGCCGGAGACCCACGCCTCGGCGCAGATCCTCGGCAGCGAACGGCTCGGCACCGGCGTGGTCATCGATCCCGACGGGCTCGTGCTCACGGTCAACTACGTCGTCCTCGGTGCGCGCAGCGTCGAGGTCACGCTGCTGGACGACACGACCGTGAACGGCAAGGTCGTGGCGCAGGATTTCGCCAGCGGCATCGCCGTCATTGAAATGGCCGCGAAGGGTCTGTCGGTGCTGAAACCGTGTCCGTCGTCTCAGCTGCAGCTCGGGCAGGAAGTCTTCATCGTCGCCGCCGCCGACGAAAACAAGCGGCGCGCCAACAACGGCGGCATCACGTCGCTCGGGCCGTTCGACGCATATTGGGAGTATTCCATCGAGCGCGCGATCACGACCACCGCGATGAATCCCGGGCTGGGCGGTGCACCGCTGCTGGATCTGATGGGACGAGTGGTCGGCATCGTGGCGCTCGACCTCAGCGAGATCGGCCGTTTCAGCCTGGCGGTTCCGGTCGACCACTACACCGAGCACCGCGACGAGTTGCTGCGTCATGGCCGCCGCGTCAGCCGTCCGGCGCGCGCCTGGGTCGGTTTCTACTGCTACACGTTCCGCGACCACGTGGTGATTGCCGGGGTCTTGCCCGGCGCCCCCGGCGAGCAATCCGGCCTCAAAGCCGGCGACGTCGTCCTTTCCGTAAACGACCATCGCATCAATGGGCGTCACGAGCTTTACACATATCTATGGACACATTCCCCCGGTGCATTGATTCATTTCCGCGTCTTCCGTAACAACGAGGTCAAGCAAGTCGCGGTACCGTCGGGTAACGCCGAAGAGTTCTTCGCCTAGGGACCTCCGGCAGCCGCCCATGATCGCCTGTCTGTACGGACGGGATTTTGCTCCCTTCGTCGAGCCGGTGGTGCGTGATCTGCGCGCCGCGGCGGCTGCCGCAGGTGGTGAGATTCAACCGCTGACCATTGAAGCTGCACTCCACGATCCGGCGCGCTGCGCCGACGTGCACCGGCTCTACGTCTTGCCCTTCGATCCGCCGACGCCGCCCGCCGGCTGGATTCGGCAGCTGTTTCCGCGTGCCGAGGTGGCGACGAGCTTTGCGGTGCAGGATCTGTGCTGGGACAAGGTGGCGACGCAGGAGCGCTTGTTGGACCGCGGCGTCCCGGTGCCCGAGACACTGGTGAGCACAGAGCCCGATCACGTACACGAGTTCGTCCGCCAGCACGGCTTCGCCATCTTGAAAGAGCGTTACTCGTGCGCCGGGCAAGGTCACATCGTCGTGTGGTTCGAGGACGAGCAGCTCGTCGGCGACTGCGGCAGCCATCAATACACGATCGAATTGGTCAGCGGCGGCGAGCGCCGCTTGCGCGACGACCACCTGACGTATCCGGCGCCGTTCTACGTGCAACGGCTGGTGGCGGACATCGGCCGTGACGTCACGCCCGGGCAGGTGCTGCGCGCCTACATCGTCGACAACCAGATCGTCTTCTGGAGCGAGCGCTATCGCGACCAGTACACGCGCCCGTCCGACTGGATCGTCAATGTGAGCAGCGGCGCGAAGTACCGTTTTCTGTTCGATTTGAGCACGGAGATCACCAAGATCGCGTTGCGCAGCGCCGAGGTCATCGGCATGCGTATCGGCGTCGTCGACATCATCCGTACCATCAGTGGCGGCCCATATGTCTTGGAGGTCGACACCGACGGCTATCACATGATCATCGACCGCCAGTTCAAGCACATCCCGGAGTACCGCGAGTTCTTCAACCTCGACCGTTACATCGCCGAAGCGCTGCTGGTCGAGCCGCAGGTGTGGCGGCCGTCGGCGAGAAACGACGCTGACTGAGTTCGAGCGCGCGCGGCCCGAGCTACAACGTCGCATGGAAATCGGGATGCGCGATGACGCGCAGTGCGTCGGCGCGCTCGCGCAGCGTCTTGCCTTTCAATTGCGCGATGCCGTGTTCGGTGACCACGACATCGGCGCAGAAGCGCGGGATGGTCACCGGCGTGTGGGCAGCCAGCTGGCGGACGATCTTGGAGCGCGCGCCGTTTTCGGTCGTCGACGGCAGCGCGATGATGGCCATACCTCCCGGCGAGGCGGCGGCCCCTTCCACAAAGTCGAGGCTGCCACCGACACCACTGATCTGCACCCCATCGATCGTCTCGCCGTTCACCTGTCCGTGCAGGTCGACCTCGATCGCGGAGTTGACCGACACGAAGCCCGGCAGCTTGGCGATCGGGATGAAATCGTGGGTCACGCTTGACGGATGGAATTCGACTTGCGGCGTGCGCCCGACGAAGGCGTACAACGCCGCCGTGCCGGCGACCTCGCCGGTCACCACGCGCGCGCGATGCCGGCTCTTTTCGACGAAGTCGATCAAGCCGTCGGTGAGCATGCCGGAGTGGATGTTGGCGTCCGGCACCTCGTGCAGGCGGCAGAGGACGGCATCGGGGATCGCGCCGACGCCGAACTGCACCCACGCGCCGCACGGGATCAGGCTGAGGACACGCTCCACGATACGCTCGTCACGTGCGGTGCGCCGCGGCGCGCGATACTCGCCGAGCGGGTGCTCCGATTCGAACCCAAGGTGAATGTCGCTCAGCGCGACGCGCGTGTTGCCGTGCGTCGGGGGCATGTGCGTGTTGATCTCGGCGATCACCAACCGCGCGTTGGCGATGAAGTCACGATAGAGACTGACGGAGATGCCGAGATTCACGAAGCCGTTGTCGGGTTTGGACACCTGCACGACAACGACGTCCGGCGCCACGGATCCGTTGCGAGCCACCACGCGTGTGACGTCACGGAAGCGGAGAGGCAAAACCTCCGCGCGGCCTTCCTTGAAGAGGGAGCGAAGTTTCGCCGAAGCTTGCCAGGTCGTGTAGGTGAAATTCTCGCCCAGGCCGGCGCGCAGAAACGGATAGTCGCCGAACTGCAGGCCGGAGTAGAGATGCAGATTGCGGAAGCGCTCGCGCTCGGTTTGCAGCGCTTCGTAGAACGCGGTCGGCTCGACACAACCGTGCGGCAGGATGGCCCGCGAGCCGTCCGGGATGCTACGGACGGCAACGTGCGGAGAGACGAGCTGCATAGCGGAGGCTGGGCGCTCTTAGGCGATTTGATCCAGATACTCCGACAATCCGTAGCCGACGTGGTCGCCGCAGCGCCACTCGGTCATGCCTTCGGCGATGCGTGTGACCTTGCCGTCGCGGCGGTTGCGCAGCGGGAGCATGGTGAGCACCTTGCCGGTGATGTCGAAGTCGCCAGCGGACGTATGCAGCTTGGCGCTGATGCGGTCGTGATACTCGCCCTCGCCTGCTCGGTCGGTGTGAATCTCCCAGGTGTTCACGTAGTGATTCGCGCCGTCCTTGAAGACGAAGCCCGTGAGCAGCTCGGTGCCGTTCTGCATGACGATCTGCGAGCCCATGAAGCCGAAGGTCTCATCGAACTCGCAGGTGAGCCAGCGATAGAACTTCGGTGACTGCCACGAGCGCGGTCCCCACGAGTGATCGCGCAGTCCCAGGGCGTTGAGCGGCGTCTCCTTGCCATTGACGACGATGCGCCCAACGGCCTTGACGTGCTGCTCGGTGTGGCCGCGCGCGAACACCATGTCGGTGCTGTCCATCGGTGCCTCGCCGCCGTACATCGGGCTGAGGCCGTAGTAGTCGAGGGAGAGCTGCACCGGCTGATGTGGGTTCGACGTGAAGGCGCGCTTCGGATGTTCCAAGTCCAACGGGCGCGCGAGGTATACGGCGGTGCCGTCATACGTGACGCGCAGGTGCTTGGTGGGGTCGAGGATCTCGAAGCGCATGCCGCCGGCGTCGAACGCCGCGTTGTCGGCGATCGGCGGGCGCATGTAGTTGAACATCGCCGTCCCGTCCGGAAGGTAGACGGTCAGCGTCACCTCCGCGTAGCTTTCGTTCGGGCGGTTGCCGATGCGTGCAAAGCCCCCGAGCTTCGCCTGCCGGTCGTAGAAGTTGAAGTACATGCTCTCGTTGAAGTTCGCTTCGCCGGTGTTCTCGTGCATGAAGTCGTGGTGCGTTGCGACGGCCATGGGGCTCTCCTTAGACGCTTCAAAAAATCTCGAAGGTCTCGTTGCTAGCTAGCGCCGCCCTTCGCAATGAATTCAAGAACAACGCGTTCGGCTTCTTCCCTGTGTCCCGTACAGTTGAGTGCAGCGGCACGCTGCTGTTGGCCGATAACCCTGGGGGTACACCGAGGCGGCATCTTGGCACCCATTCGTCTACGGATGATTTCCAGCGGAAGCGTCTTGCGCAACGAGAAGCCGGCTGTGGATCACGTCGAGACCGAGGAGCTTGCGGTAGACGGCATCTGCGGTCAGCCCACCGATGACGCTTACAATCACGACAAAGGATACAACGCGGAAGGCGTCATCACCTGAGAGCTTGATAGATCCCGGCTGCGCTCCGACATACAGCATGCCAGCTAGGCCGCCAGCAATCATTCCAAGGGCGAGGGTTACCAGCAGCGAAGGCGTCACCAGCGGTCCAGCGCCGTATCGACGCTCAAAGACCGTTCGAATCGCCGCACCAGCCCCGCCGCCAAGCAACGTTGAGGAGTAAAGCAGCCATATCTGGCGGCCAATCGATGCGCTCAAAAGCGCGATAACAATCGAGGCCATAAACAACCCTGCGGCGAGCGCCGCATGCCGCAGCGTCGACGCGCTCTCCACAGCGTAGCGGCGCCGCCGCTGATCGAGCAGCGTCTTCACACACGCCGCCGCGGAGCCGTCGGTCCACGGTTGGCCCATGAGTGTGTGCTCGTCCCGCGTCGGCAGGTCCAGGCCTGGAGACAGGGTTTTCCACACCTTGAGAGCCCCACCTCCGCTCGCAGCCACAGCCAGGATGGGGATTCGGGAACCGACGGCCACCTGACCGGCGATCACTGTTGACTGCCCGCCGCCGATCAGCACGACCCCCTCGGCATCGGCGAGCGAGCGGTAGAACGACACTTCCCAATCGTCGCTCGTGTCACCGCGGGGGTCAAAGAGCTTCGGGTGGGTCGCCTGCTCGGGAAACGATGGCGCACTCGCCCCCTGAGGTTGGCGGACGATGATCGCTTTGTCCGTCGGAGGGTTTGCCTCGACGAACCCACTCACCACCGTTCCCTCTATGAAGTCCGCACCACTGTGGTACACGACGATCCGGCATCCCGTGCGGCCGAGTTCGGCTCCGAGCTGCCGCGCAATGGCGTGCGCCGTGTCAGTATCGACCGGTGGATCGTAAGCCCGGCCGGGGCTAGCGCTTCCGACGACCGCGATTAGTGGGCCCGCCATGTTTGACCTCCTGGAGCGCCTTCAGACATCGGCTTGCCCAGCCTTTACCCCGGCTGGTCCACCGTAACTTCGTCCCGAGCGAAACGGTCCGCTTGGAGCTTAAGCTTCTCACGGAGTTCAGAATGATCGCGATACTTGATGAATCCCCACCCGCGGACATCGAACGGAATGTCATCTTCCTCACGGATCAGGCGGATGGTTGGCACTCCCCTGGCCACCGCGACCCCTGCTTCGAAGAAACAGTTGGGGTTACGCTGAGACAGCTCAAGCACCACAACTGGTGCCTTCCCAATCGCATCGAGGATGGCATCAATGATCTGTCGATCGTGGCTGGCAGTCTCCACCAACATGTCCTTAATACGGCGCACCGGAAGCCGGGTCCGCTCCTCCAGGACGCTTTTGATCACCGAGAAGACCTCGTTAAACTCATCACCAAACGGAATGACTGTGAAGATCTGTCGGTCGACCGGCTTTACGTCCGTGCAGGCGTCAAACACAAGGCGTCGAACACCTGCTGGTGCGTGAGACGTCTCGGGAGAGACTTCCTGAATCGTCGCTCTATGCAGGCCCTCCCTTAATCGATCGACGTTGAGGTCCACCTCGCTTTGCTCCGGGGTCGGGTCGAGATCGACCCCGGTTTCTCTAAGAACGAGGGTGGACTGCACGCCGCTCTCGGCAGAGAGACTGATCTCATCGAGCACGTATGCCGAGGTCAGCCAACCTTCTCCCTTTCTGGCCCGCCCATAGCAGAACGCAACGATCATGTCGCAGGTGCGCAGGAGGAATCGAACCTTGTCTTTGTCGTATCCACGCGCAGGCCCTAGCGTGTTGCGGTCGCGCACAACTGCTGCACCCAATTCCAAAAGTGCATGTCGCACGGCCTCGTGGTAGTTCTTCACCGCCACCTCCCGCGGGGTGGGTTCAACAACCCCGTACCGATCGCCGGGACCAGAAAGGTAGACCTTGAGTCCCTTCAGGGGACGCCCGTTCGTCATGAGGTTGGCCGGCCTGTCAATCGCGCTGCCGATTGAGACATATCTTTCTTACGGCGAGTAGCACACAATGGGCCACGCCGCCAACGGCCATACATGGCTGATATCGTTCGGGGCGGAGGATTACCTGCCGTTGGGTTCATTCTGGGCACCCGCCAACGCGAGCCGCCATGGCCATGACTGGCTGGGCCTTATGAGACGTCTGTTCGCCGGCTGCCGCGCCGCTGGTCTGGGAAAAGCGCAACGATCTCTTGATCCAGATCGACATTCTTGTTGAGAAAGCACGAGATGCCCAGTCCGATCCATTCATCGACCGACTCCGGGTGCTGGGAGTCAGGCAGCCGAGTGAGCCGGGAACCGACACCGACTGAGCTCCGGCATGGGCCTGAAGAATGTGGCCGTGCTCATCTGGCCGCAAGGCCCATCTGGTCGAAGAAGTCGCCGAGATGCTGAGGCACGACTTGCCCGACGATGGCTTGGCGGGCCTGAGAATGCCGAAAAGCTCGGTCACGTGTTGATCGAGGTGCTGGTAATCGAGACGGCCGACATCGTTGACGAGGTGGTTGACGAAGGCAGCCAACAGTTGCTGCTCGACGGGACACACGCACTAAAGAGTCTTTTCGCTCAGGGCGACTTGGCAGGCAGGTGCGCGGCACTTGCAAGAAGGTGGTGGACGCGAGCCGCCGGTTGCTTGGGCACGAGCACCCCGAAACTCTCACTTGAGCAACCTGGCGGAAACGCTTTCCGCTCAAGCGCCCGCAGAGTTGAGCGGCCCGCGCTTAAATCGACCGTTGATTGTTTGTTGCCGAGCGCTCTCGTTTCACCGCCGTGATCGCCCCGGTCTCTTCGAGCAACGCGACGCGGACTTCTTCGATCGACAGAATGCCTTGCCGCCGCAGCGCCGCCATCAGCTCGTCGCGCGTCAGTAGCTCGCGGCGCAGGTGTTGCTCGATGCACTTACCGTTGTGGATGAGCAGCGGGGTGCACCTTCGATGAGGCGCTCGGCGGTTTTGTTCGCGACCACCAGGCGCGCAACGGCATAGTTCAGCGCGAGAATGGTGATGGCACCGATGATGCCGCCAGTGATCGAGTTGTCATTTCCGATGATTGCCTTTTGCACGGTGTTGCTCAGGATCAACAAGACGACCAAATCGAAGGACGACATCTGGCCGAGCTGGCGCTTGCCGCTCAGGCGCAGCGCCACGAGCAAGAATGCGTAGCCGACCGCCGCCCGAATGATCTTTTCCAGAACGGGAAGCTCGGGCGTCCACCTGGCCCAGCCTCAACGCGGCGGCAGCTGGCGCGGCTCGGATCGGACGTGCGAGTACTGATCGCGCTCGAGCGTGATGACGTCGTCGTCTCCGCGTCGAGGGTTCCGGCCGCGGAGAACGATCGGCAGCACGAACGCAGCCAGCGCGCCACCCGTCACGACGACGGCGGCGATCGAAAGAAACACGAACAGCAACGGCGCGACCAGCAAGAGCGCCAGCGCCGGCGGCAGCGCGCCGTGATACACGAAAACGCGTGGCCCGCCGGCCTTGCCCGCGCGATCAGTGCGCTCGTTCGGCTTGTCCATCGTGGGTGTCCTCGTTCAATGCTTGTAGCAGTTCCACGAGCCGGCGGGTACCGTCACGCAAGTTCGCTGTGGACAGGCGTTCGTTGATGCCATGCTCGCGGCGCTCCTCGTCCTCGCTCAGGGCGAACGGCGTGAACCCGTAGCTGGCGATGCCCTTCTCGCGAAAGTAGTGGCTGTCGGTAAACCCGGTCAACACACTGGGCACGATCGGCACGCCCTCACGTACTGCGAGCCTGCGTATCGCCGCAAACACCGGCGTCGTAGTCGGTGACGACGAGGGCGGAAAGTTCAGCAGCACGCCGACCCGCACCGCGGGATCGTCAATGGTCGTTTCCACCGTGCGGACGAACGCGGCCGGATCTTCGCCCGGCAACAGCCGGCAATCCAGCTCGGCACTGGCAGTGCGCGGAATGACGTTGGTCTTCTCACTCGCAGTGAGCACCGTCGGTGTGATGGTGTCGTGCACCAGCGCGGCATCGTGCGGATCATCGAGAAACTTCCGCCGGAAGCCGGCATCGCGCACCGCCGCCCGCAGATCTTTGTACTGCCGGCGCCGGGCGCCGCTCTGCAGCGGCGCGAGTGAAGCGTAATACGCCTGCACCTCGGGCGTCACGCGCAATGGCGGCTGGTAGGCATGCAGACGATCGAGGGCACGGACTAGCCGCGTCACCGCGGTTTCCTTCTCCGGCGCCGAACCGTGCCCGGCAGCGCCCGTCGTCGTCAGCCGCAGCCAGCACGGCGTCTTCTCCGACACCGCCACGGCATAGGCACGTGCGCCGTCGGGCAAGACCTGAATGTCGCCGCCTTCGTTCAAAACGAACTCGGCATCCTCCAAACGATCGAAGTGGTTCGCCACCATCCAGCCGGCGCCGAGCTTGCCGCCGGTCTCTTCATCGGCGGTAGCGAGAAAGACGACGTCGCGTTTGAGCTGCAGGCCATGTTGCTTGAGCAACAGCAGCGCCAGCGTATCGATGACACCGACCCCTTTGCAATCCATGGCGCCGCGGCCATAGACGTAGCCGTCACGCACGGTTCCGGAAAACGGCGGCACGTCCCAACCGTCCGGATTCGCCGGCACGACGTCGAGGTGATTCAGCAAGATCACCGGCCGGCCACCACCGGCTCCTTTCAGACGCGCTAACACCGAGCCGCGGCCGGGCTGCGATTCGAAGATCTCGGCGTCGATGCCGCCCTGATGAAAACGGTCGGCGAGAAACTGTGCGGCGGCGGTTTCGTTGCCGGGCGGATTCGTGGTGTTGATCTGCACGTACGTGCTCAGGAACTCGGTGGCTTGCTTCTCGACCTCCGCCCAATTGATGTCAGCGGCCGCAGCCGCGTGGACCAGGCCGCACACCACAAGCGTTGCCGCCAGCACCCTGCGTGTCACGCCCCGTGCTCCTTCAGCTCGACGACGTAGCCGTCGGGGTCGGTGATGTAGATCGACAAGCCCATCCCCGTTGCGCCCATGCGCGGCACCGGCTGCTCTTCGAGAACGTTCACGCCGCGCTCCTTGAGCCAGGCGACGATGCCCGGCAATCGGCCGGCCTCGATGCCGACGCAGAAATGCAGGAAGCCGCCTGCGTTGCGGCTTGCGTCCGCGTCGTACGTCGAGTCCGGCACGAGATCGAGGAGCTGCTGGCCGATGCGCACGGAGACGAAAGGCCGGGCGCCGGCGCGATACTCATCGAGGAACTCGATGGGCAGCCCGAGCACATCTTGGTAGAAACCGAGCGACCGTTCGAGCTCGCGCACGCGTAACACGAAGTGATCGAGCGCATTGACCGTGATCATTGTGTGGCTCGCGAGCACGGGCGCAGCATGCTGCGCCCCTACCGTTTGACCGCGTCGACCACTGCTGTCCCCGCCGGCTCGTCCATGTCGACGGCCGTGGTCTCGAGCAGGCGCGCAATCAGCATGTAGAAGCCGACGGCGAGGATCAGCTCGACGATCTCGCGCGGCGGAAACTGCTGCGCCATGCGGTCAAAGGTGGCGTCCGACACGCGGACATCGTGGATCAGCTCGTCGGTGAAGCGGAGGACGAGTTGATCACGCGCGTCGAAGCACGCCGCGTCGCCCTTGCCCGCCGCCAGCGCCGCAACTTGCTCGTCGGTCACGCCGGTCGCTTTCGCAATGGGCACGTGCTGGGTCCACTCGTAAGCGGCCCGCGAGGTGTTGGCGACGCGCAGGATGGCCAGCTCGCGCAACCGGGCGCTGAGCTGCTGCCTGCCGAGGATGCTGGCGCCGAAGCGCAGCAGCGGCCGCAGGTTGGTCTCGGCGTGCGCCATCATGCGGAAGATCTTCAACGGCGCTGCGGTGGCGGCGAGCGCTTCGCGTACCGCTTCGGGTGCGGTGGCGGGATCGACGTAAGGGAGTCGTGCCATGGGTCCTCCGTTGGAATGACGTGGAATCACCTCCGCATTAGAACCAATGGCCTGATGAAATCAATGATCGGCACGTTGCCTCGGCGGCCGGCCTGACGTAATCCGGCACACGGACATGACCCCGAACGCCATCGCCCTGGTGCTGCTCTCGGCCTTGCTGCACGCGGCGTGGAATTTTCTTGGCAAAGGCAGCAATGATCGCTGGGCGTTCTTCTTCGCGCAGAGCCTGGCGACGGCGGTCCTGTATGCACCAGTGTGCCTGTGGTGGTGGCCGCACGGCGGCATCGATCCAATTGGCTGGTTCTGGATCGCCGCCTCGGCGGTGACGCATGCGGGCTACGCTTTCTATCTGCTCAAGGCGTACGACGCCGGGGACTTGTCGGTTGCCTACCCGTTGAGTCGCACGGCGCCGATCTTGCTGGCCGCGTGGGACGTGGCCACCGCGCGCCAGCAACTCAGCGCCGCCGGCGTGGCGGGTGCCGTGCTCGCGGGTCTCGGCGCACTAACGTTGCAGCTACCGGCTTTACGCCTGCGCGGCGGCCGCGCCGTGCTCAGCGACCATGTCACCCGCTACTCGCTGCTCACCGCCGTTTTCGTTGCCGTGTTCACCATCATCGACAAGCAAGGCGTAACGCACGTGCATCCCCTCGTCTTCATGTACCTCATCCTGACCGGCGAGCTCGCTTTGGTCGGGATGCGGCTGCGCGGGACGGCGGTGGTCCGCATGCGCCGCGAGCTGCGGCGCAACGCCTCGGGCGTGCTGTTCACCGCCGTCATGGGACCGTTTTCGTACCTGCTCATCCTCTGGGTGTTGGCCGCGTCGCCCGCCAGCTACGTGCTCGGCATCCGTCAGACCAGCATCGTCTTCGGCGTCATCCTTGGCCGGCTCTTCCTCGGCGAAGGCGAGACGCGCTACCGCCTCGCCGGTGCGGGCATCATCGCCGCCGGCAGCGTATTGATCGCCGCGGCGGGATGAGGCGACGTTGCAGGTGCCTCGGGTAGTCCGGTGACGTCGCGGGGACAACATTGAGACACGAAATCCGGTTGGTTGAAATCGCGACAACGAAATGCGTAAAAGTCGCCTGCGCGGATTCACCGGCAACTTGAAGAATGCTCACCGCGCGTTTGCTGCGGTCACGGCATTTCCAGAATTGCTTTCACCTTGACAGGTGAGTAGTATGCTGGCCACAGATTTCACTTGACAATAGGACGCTCACTGTGGTGAATTCAGGGAAAGCTTAGAGAGCAGCCGAAGAGTGCTGGGCACCTAACGTCGGGGGGGAACGAGGCTCCAGTGGCACAGGAGCAGTCGTGACAATGCGTTCATCGGTGATCCATCTACATGGTCGCGCTCGTCGCATCGTTCACGCTGCCACCCGGCAAGCCGCCGGGGTCTCACCAGCCCCCACCACGGCGGGCGCAAGCGTCAGCAGACAGACTTGCGCGCATACCTCCCACGGAGGACGGTCATGAAGACTACGCTGGTCGCCGCTAGCGTCGCAATTTTTGCGTTGCTCGCCCCCCCGATGGCGCGGGCGGCAAAACTGACCTGCCTCACGGGCACGGACCCGAGCGTCCAGTATGACGCGGGGCAGATCGCCCTCGCGCGCTACGTCATCGACGAGTACTTCGACGTGGGCGTCTGCAACTGCGCCACGTTCGATGGGAGTCCGGGCAAAACGCACGCGGACTACTTGAAGTGCGTGAAGGCAGAAATTCCCGCCCTCGTCCAACAGGGCATCGTGCGATCGCAGTGTGCGGCGACGCTGCTGAAAGACTACCAGACAACCACGTGCGGCATCGCGGCGACGAAGAGTGAAGCCCCCTGCCTCAAGAAGAGTGCACGCGGCAAGGTCTCGTGCACGATCACGCCCACGGCAAAATGTGGCGCTGTAACCTGCCCCACCTATTCCAGCTGCATCGCGGCCGCCGACACGAATGGGGACGGGTTGATTGGCGTTGGGGACAGCGGCGCCTGTGCGCCCGCGTCGGTGTGCGGCAACGGTGTGCGGGAAGGTTACGAGCAGTGCGACCCGCCCGGCGCGAATTGTCCCGCCGGGGAAACGTGCCTGAGCTGCGGGTGTTTCAAGACGTCCGGTCCGTCACCGACGAACACCCCTGTGCTGCCCCCGCCCGCCACGAGCACGCCGCGCCCCGGTGTGCCCACCAACACGCCGGCGAACACCCCTACCAAGACGCCCACGGCGACACCGGTGCGAACTCCGACACCCACGAACACGCTGCCCCCCGGTGTGCCCACCAACACGCCGGCGAACACCCCCACCAAGACGCCCACCGCGACACCATCTCGAACTCCGACACTGACGGCGACGCCGGCTAAAACTGCGACACCCACCATGACACCCGTGCAAACTCCGACACCCACCGTGACACCCACCATGACGCCTTCTAGCTGCAATCCAGGACCCGCCCCTTTCACCGGCGGAGTCGCCGCTCAAAACGCGGTCCGCGCGAACGCCAACCCGGCACCGAACCCGCCGCTCAACCCGCTCTGCTGGGATGCCACCGTGGCGTCGAGGGCGCAGTCGTGGGCGAACGGGTGCAATGATACTCACGACCTGTCGGCCCTTCTCGCACTCGGTTACGGGGAAGACCTCTTCGCAGTGAGTGGCGACGACACCGCCACGGCGCCGGTCGATGCCGTGAACGGGGATCCATTGTTCTCGGCCGGATTCCCGAACGGGTGGGCGTCGGAGGCCGAGTGCTACAACTACGCCACGAACACCTGCGCGACCACTTGTAATGGTTTTCCTGGTGACTGCGGCCACTACACGCAGATCGTCTGGCGCACGACGCAGACGGTCGGGTGCGGGATGAAGCTCTGCACGGTGAACTCGCCCTTCGGTCCGAGCTTCCCAACCTGGACGTTCGTGGTCTGCGACTATCAACCGGCCGGGAACCTCAACGGGGCGCGCCCGTACTGAGCCCATTTCTCGCGGGCACACCTTCCGGGGCTGCTAGAGGAGCAACACCTTTTGACGTGAGGCCCACGCCGGCTACGTGCTCGGCATCCGTCAGACGAGCATTGTCTTCGGCGTCATCCTCGGCCGCCTCTTCCTCAGCGAAGGCGAGACGCGCTACCGCCTCGCCGGTGCGGGCATCATCGCCGCCGGCAGCGTGTTGATCGCGGCGGGGGGATGAAAGGGAAAGTTCGAATTTCGAATTGCGAATGTCGAATCGCGGAAGCACTCCTCTTCAAATTCGAAATTCGCAATTCCTCACGTCCCGATTTCCGCCAGCAGGCGCAGCGCTTCGATCTGCATCAACCCGCAGATCATCGTGGTGACGCCGGACTCGCGCCAGGCGGCGAGGCGATCGCGGATGCGCTCCTTTGGGCCGACGAGCGCAACTTCGTCGGCGAGCTGATCGGGGACCGCGGCGGCGGCTTCGTCTTTCTTGCCGCTCAAGTACAGATCTTGGATCGTCTTCGCGGCCTCCTCGAAACCGTAGCGGCAGGCGAGATCGTTGTAGAAGTTCTTGCCGCGCGCACCCATGCCACCGATGTAGAGGGCGAGAAATGGTTTGATGAAGCTCAAGCAGGCGCCGACGTCGTCGCCGAGCACCACCGTCACCGCCGGCGCGACATCGAAGTTGTGCAATCCCTTGCCGCCGCCGGCCTTCTTGAAGCCGGCGTTGAGCGCATCGCGATAGACCTCGGTGCGATACGGCGAGTACCAGATCGGCATCCAGCCGTCGGCGATTTCGGCGGCCAGCTCGACGCTCTTCGGTCCGATCGAGGCGAGATAGATTGGGATCTGGCGGCCGTGCAGGATGCTCTTGAGCGGCTTGCCCAGACCCGTCGCGCCCGTGCCACGGTACGGAATGTGATAGTGCTCGCCTTGATGCTCGAGCGGCTTCTCGCGCGCCCAAATCGTGCGGACGATCTCGACGTACTCGCGTGTCCGCACCAGCGGCTTGCCGTACGGCACGCCGTGCCAGCCCTCGACCACTTGCGGGCCGGAGACGCCGAGGCCGAGCAGGAAGCGGCCGCCGGACAACTGGTCGAGGGTCGTTGCGGTCATCGCCGTCATCGCCGGCGTGCGCGCCGGCATCTGCATGATGGCGGTGCCGACGTGGATCTTCTGCGTTTGTCCGGCGATCCACGCCACCGGCGTCACCGCGTCGGACCCGTACGCCTCCGCCGCCCAGACCGAGTGAAAGCCGAGGCGGTCGGCTTCCTTCACCAACTCCATGTTGATCGACATGCGTGCGCCGGAGTAGCCGGCGTTGAGTCCGAAGCGCATCGTGAGAGCCTCCTGTGGTCTCCTACGATGGTGCACCGCGCCGGTCAACCGCTCGACCGCGCGGCCGCACTATCGCAGTCGAGCAAGTTCCAAAGCCCGCTCCAGCGTCGGAATACCCGGACGCCCGCCGAGTCGTTCGCACTTCAACGCCGCCGCAGCCGCCGCGAAGCGCAACGTAGCTTCGACCGACCACGCGTGCAGGAGGCCGTAGATGGCTCCGGCGTGAAAGATGTCACCCGCACCGGTGGTGTCGACGACGGGCACCCGAAATGCCGGCACGTAGCGGAGCTCGCCATGCACCAAGGCCAGCGCACCGCCGGGGCCGAGCGTTACACCGACAAACCACGGACCGCGCTTGGCCGTCTGCCGCATGGCGGCGCGTAGATCGGCCACTCCGGTCAGTCGACCGGGAAACTCGGCCGCCACGATCAACACGTCGGTGAGCTGCAAGAGCTCGCCGATGCCGGCCGCCGGCGTGTCGGTGTCGAGCACCGTCAGGATGCCCGCTCGTTTGGCGCGCCGCGCGGCGTCGATCGCCGTCGGTACATCCACCGCGTCCATCAACAGCACGCGCCCTTCGGCCAAGTGCCCTTGGGGCACCTCCTCGGGACGCAGCACCAGCTCGTCGACACGTTGCCAGAGTACGGAGCGCTCTCCGGATCCTTCGTCGATCAGAATGACCGACACCTGCTGGCGCGCATCGCGGCGCGTCACCGTCGCAGAGATGTCCACACCCTCCGTGGCCAGTGACGTGCGCGACAGGACACCGCCGGTGTCGTCACCGAAGCCGCCCACGTACGCGGTGCGCAAGCCCCAGCGCTGCAGCGCGACCAGCGCCGTCGGCACCTGGCCGCCGGGCTGAACGTCGTATGTTACCAGTTGCTGCTTCGAATCGAGCCGCGGCTGCCGCTTGACGACGCACAGGTGATCAACGCTGTTGAGGCCGAAGCCGACCACGTCGAAACGTTGGTTTGCCGGGAAGGCGTAGCGCGGTGCCGCACACATCGCTACTTCTTCTCCACCACGCGACCCGAGACCGAGACGGTGATCAGCGACTGCTCGGGATCATCGGTGTGGATCTCCACCGTTCCCTGGAATCGGCCCGGCGGGAGGAGATCGTTCAATTCGACCTTTAGCCGATAGTCTTGCCCATCGCGCACGGCCCGCAGTTGCGCATGTCCGATGGCTGGAACCACGTCGGCCGTGGTGACGTGCACGGGGCTCTTTCCCTGATTGTGCAGTCCCAAGGTCAGTGAGGCCGGTTGTCCAGCGGTGATCGCGCCGAAGCTGAGCTCGGCCGGCGAGACCACGACGTCGCCGTCCACCACGCCCGTGACCGGAACGGTCAGCGTAGGATGTTGGCGACTGTCGGTGTGGATCACCACCGAGGCGTCGAATCGGCCGAGCGGCGCGTCGGGCGTGACGGCGACGCGCACGCGTTGGCTCGGCGTTCCGGGCGCTGCAGTCAGCAACGTGGCCTCGATGGTTTTGCCGGCGGCTGCGACGCTGGAAGCGCGGACCGCCGCATGCTCCGCGACGGCGATGCGAATCTCATTCGTCGCGCTCTGACCGCGGCTGAGATGGCCAACGTAGAGGCGGCTGGGGTCGGCATACACGTCGGCCTCGACGTTGGCGCGCAGCGTCAACGTCGTCACCGGCTGCGCCGGGTCGTTGGAATACACCGTGATGGTTCGCGCGTGGTGTCCCACGTCGGTGGCGGGATCGTACTCGACCTCGATCGTACCGTCAGCGCCCGCTGTGATCACGCGTGCCGGCACGACCGTGGCGGTGCACTCACACGGCGGCCGCACGTTGTCGATGGTGAGATCCAGACCACCGGCGTTGCGGAAGGTGAAGATGTGTCGGACCTTCGTGCCCTGGTCGACGTGGCCGAAGTCGTAGGTGGTCTCGCCGAAGGCGATTTTGGCAGGCAGCGTCGGAGTGGACGACGGTGACGACGGGGCGCATGCCGAAAACGCCGTGGCCGCTGCCGCCAGCGTCCACACGAGGAGGTACGCGCCCGCCGGCATGGTTCGGGCTTACGGAAGGATGCCGATGATGCGCGCCGGTCCGCCGCTGCCGCCGGCAATCTTGATCGGCAGGGCCATCATCGTCGCGCCCCGCACCGGCAGTCGGTCGACGTTGGCCACGTTCTCGAAGCCCGGCCTGTTGGCGCCGTTGATGATCTGGTGGACGATGAAGTCCTTCGACGGGCCGTAGTCCATGCTGGCCGTGTCGACGCCGACCGCGGCGATGTCGCGCGCGTGGACCAGAAACTCCGCCGCCTCCTTCGAGAAGCCGGGAAAGTGCAGATTGGCGACGTCGCCCGGTGTGTCGATGCCGAGGTAGCGCAGCTTGTCCGGCCAAAGGGCGCCCCAGCCGCTCCACATTATAACTATCGCGCCGCGAGGGATCGTGCCGTTGTCCGCTTCCCAGGCCCGGATGTCGTCGACGCTGAGCCGGTAGTCACGGTCGGCCGTCGCCTGCTTGCGGACGTCGATCACCACGGCCGGGCCGATGCAGGAGCCGAGCGGCACCGCGTCGCTGGTCTGTTTGCCTTCGGCGAAGTGAATCGGCGCGTCCATATGCGTGCCGCCGTGCTCCGCCATGCGAATGTTGTTCGCGGCGTACCAGTAGCCTTGCGGCGTGCGTCCGAAGGACACCGGCTCGCGAGTGAACGACTCGGCAGTCGGCCAATAGATCGTGTCGGGACCGAACGAATAGGAGAGATCCACGACCTTGTTGAGATCGATCGTCGATGCAGGTGTACGGGCCCGCAGCGTGGCGCACCCGTAGAGCAGCGACACGCTGATGCCGACCACCAGCCATCGCAACGGCCACACCATCGACATGAGCGCAGGCTAGGGAACGCTGTCGAGCGAGTCAACGGCCGAGAACGTGCGCTCCCACGCTCTCGCTCTCCCGCGCATTCACGCTGCCCTCCGCAGCCACACCTTCATGGCGCCGTCGGCGCCGCTGGCATCGGGTACGCGCTGGTAACGCTCGACCAGCGTCGCGCCTTCACGATCGAGCCACCGCGGCACGACGTCGCGCAGAACGCCCTTGCCCCCCGGGCTGCCGTGTCCCTTGCCGTAGATGATCCGCACAGCCGGCTCGTTCAGCGCCTGCGCGTGGCGCAGAAAGCGCTCGGTCTCTTGCAACGCTTCTTTCACGCCAAGACCGTGCAGGTCCAGGGTCGGCGTGACGCCGAAGAGCTCACGGATCGCTCCTCGCAGCTGATCGAGCCACATGAAACTTTCGACGCTCGATTGTCGACCCCATCTACCGGCTGATCGCCTCGACGTGGTAGCGATCAATGCCGGGACGGTTTTCGAACATCACCGAAAAGGTCCCGGTGCCGCCCGGTTGGACAGTTTCAGTTGACGGATCCGAATCGGCGCTGACGACGACGGCACCGTCCTTGTCGAGCGCCTCGACGTGCACGTACACCTCGCGCGTCGGACCGCTACCGCGGTTGACCAACGTCCCGGTAACCGTCACCGTCTTGCGGTCGGGGCTGGCGATCTCGCTGAGGTCCGTGATCTCGATCTTGGGTCTCTCGACTGGTCTCAGCGTCTCCTCGGAAATCGGCGGCGGAAGCGGCGGTGGCAGCGGTGAGGGAGGTGGAGCGGGCGTTGCGCAAGAGCAGAAGAGCGTTGCGAGAAGGGCGCATGAGACAACTCCTCTGGGTACGGACTTGTTCTTCGGAATCCAAATGTCTTTCAACCTACCGATCATGACCTTGGCGTCGCTTCTTTCGCCGGGACCGGCCGAGCGGGATGCCCACCTCCCCCGCGAGGCGACTCCGGAACTCTTCCCAGTCCTCACCGGCGCGGCCGAGCACCTGGGCAGCATCAAACCAAGAGTTGGTAGTCGGAGACTCCGCCTGGAGCTTCGCCATGTCGAGGCCCTTCTTCGTTATGACCGTCCAAAAGTCACGGAAGCCTTCATTCCTTGCCTTCTGATGGGACTTCTCCGCCTCGCCGGCTCGATTGTGGGCATTGCTTTTGTCTGTTCCACCTTTGATTTCGATGGCGACTTTGTTGCGGAGCGCGCCGTTGAAGTCTTCTTGAATGCGAACGTCTGGATCGGTCGCAAGAGCAATGATCACCGCGCGGCCTGAGGCGTTTACGAGCCTCAAGATACGCTCTTCCCGTTTCCTGACGTAACCGCTCACGATTTCGGCTATCGCCAAGAATACGTCCAACGTAGCCCGCTTGCCGATTACATTGTTGTTGCTGCCCTGAAACTGCGAACCGATCGTCAACAGCGGCAACTCGGTTACGTCGCGTGCTGTGACGGTTGGGGACATCTGGCGGACCAAGTCTGCCAATCCCTCTGCCATCGCCACACAAAACGCAGGCAGCGCTGTGCGCTGCCGATCACCCAACAGGCCCCGCGCCTCCATATTCTTGAACCGGCTCATACCCATGGCAGAAGAGTAGAAGCTCTTCTGCGGAATGCCTAGGAGGAGACGGTAATACCCAACGAGCGTTGGTTTCGCTTCGAGAATAATGGGGGCGGGGAATACGTGTTCATCACGAACGCCCGCTGCAGCGAGGATTCGCTGCGCGTCGGCTGGGACATACTTGCTGAGTTGCTGCTTGAGAATGTGCGGATCAACGACGGCCAACGCTTCGCTCAGAGCATCCATGAGCCATGTCTTGCGCGCGGCTACGAGCAACTGATGAAACGCCACCTGTCGCGACGCCGACGGCTGCTTGATGGGTGAGCTAGCCACGGACAAAGGCGCCGTTCAATCGTCGCTCGGCGATATCAACGTAGTCGGGGTTGAGCTCAATGCCCACGAATCTTCGCCCCATTCTCAGAGCAACCAAGCCGGTCGTCCCAGAACCGACAAATGGGTCTAAAACGAGATCCCCGGAGCGACTGCCGACAGCGAGGCACGGCTCGACCAAGCCGGTTGGAAAGGTCGCGAAGTGAGCGTGTCGATACGCACGCGTATGAATGTTCCACACCGTCCGGAGGTTGCGATTATTGGGGCCGCGCACGGCGCCGCCGTCGTACAGGTATCGCTCGCTCTTGCTGAACAGAAACACGTACTCGTGGCTGCGGGTCGGTCGGTCCTTTACGCTTTCGGGCTGGCAATTCGGCTTATTCCAGATCAAGTCGGCGCGCAGAAACCACCCCGCCGACTGCAGCGCGAACGCGAGTCGCCACGGAACACCGATCAGATCCTTTGGCTTCAGTCCCTTTGGCGTGGGAGGCCGGATGTCCATCGCGCGGACTGGGTTCTTCTTGTCCGGGGCACGCCATGTCCGCCCGCCTGACGTGTAGGAGTCGCCGATATTCAGCCAGAGCGTTCCGTTGTCCTTGAGGACGCGCCGTACCTGTTCCAAGACCTCGAGCAAGCTCGTGACGTAGTCCTCCAGCGCGAATTCGAGGCCAATCTGCCCCGGAATGTTATAGTTGCGCAACGACCAATAGGGTGGCGACGTGACGCAAGTTTGAAAGACCTGGTCAGGCAGTTCGGCCAACACCTTCTTACTGTCGCCAACGATGAGCGCCGATTCGGTTGCGCTCTTGCCGAAGAGAGAACCAAACTGCTCGGGTACGTCTTGCGTCAGGACGTGGACACGCTGAGCCGCAAACGGCAGAGCAAATTGGCTGATAGCCTTTCGATGAGGATCGATTTTCTCCGCACCTACCGCCACGATTAGGTCCTCGCTATGAAGTGCCGATGCGAGGAGTCTATTGGCACCGGAGCACGAAAAGATCAAGGAACGTGGCTGGACTTGCAGGCCGCCAAGCATGCTGGTAGCTGCATCGATGATGCATACTGAGCTCGCAGGAGATGACGATTTCCCCCGCTTCAACGGCCTCGCCGATGCCGTGCTCGGCGGCGGCGTGATCGCGCGCGCTGACGCGACGGCTATTCTCGACGCCCCGGATCACGCGCTGGCGGCGCTGCTGCACGCCGCCTTCCGGATTCGTGAGCGCTACCACGGCCGGCGCGTGAAGGTGTGCCTGCTGCGCAACGCGCGCAGCGGTTTGTGTCCCGAGGACTGCCACTACTGCTCGCAGTCGGCGATCTCCGACGCGGCCATCCCGCGCTATCGGCTCGACTCCGTGCCGGAGCTGTTGGCCGGCGCGCAGCGGGCGGTGGCGGCCGGGGCGCGCCGCTACTGCATGGTGACCAGCGGCCGCGGCCCCAGCACCACCGACATCGCCCGCTTCACCGACGCGGCACGAGCTATCAAGGCCGACTTCCCGTCCCTCGAGCTGTGCGTCTCGCTCGGCCTCATGGACGAAGCGCAGGCGCACGAGCTGAAGGCGGCGGGCATCGGGTGGGTGAATCACAACTTGAACACCAGCCGGCGCTTTCACCCGGAGATCTGCGGCACGCACACGTACGAGGATCGGGTGGCGACGGTGACCGCCGTGCACCGCGCCGGGTTGGCCACGTGCTGCGGCGGCATCATCGGGATGGGCGAGACCGACGACGACATCATCGACTTGGCGTTCGCGCTGCGCGCGCTGGAGGTGGATTCGCTGCCGGTGAACTTTCTGATCCCGATCGAAGGGACACCGTTCGCCGAGCGCCGGCAACTGACGCCGACGAAGTGTCTGCGCACGCTCTGCTTGATGCGCTTCACCAATCCGCGCAGCGAGATCCGCGTGGCGGGCGGACGCGAGCTGAACCTCGGTTGGTTCCAGGCGCTGGCACTGTACCCGGCCAACTCGATCTTCGTCGAAGGTTATCTGACGACGCCGGGCCAGGCGGCGCGCGCCGCGCAGCAGATGATCACCGAAATGGGCTTCGAGATCGAAACGCTGGAGGATGCGTCGCACGCTCCCGTGCAGTGACGCGGCTATCCGCGCGGCAGGCCCAGCACCCGCTCGGCGACGATGTTGCGCTGGATCTCCGAGCTGCCGGCGGCGATCGTGCGGCCGCGCGAGTACAGCATGAGGTGCGGCCACTTGCCGTGATCGGGCACCCGTGGCGAGCCTTTGACCAACTGCGCGTACGGCCCTTCGACAGCGAGGGCCGTGTCGAGCATGCGCTGATACATCTCGCTCCAGAAGAGCTTCTCGATCGATCCCTCGGGACCCGGCACGCCGCCGCGCAACGTCTTGGTCAAGCTGCGGTAGGCGGTGTATTTGATGACGTCGCTCTCGATGGCCGCCTGCGCCAACTGCTGGCGGATCATGGGATCTTGCGTCGCCGGGCGACCGTGCCGCCGCCAGGTGCGCGCGAAGGCAATCATCTCGGTGAGCGCGACGCGCGACTGCAGCTGCCGGCTGAAGGTGAGCGTGGCGCGCTCGTGCATCAGCGTGGTGATGGCGATCTCCCAGCCGCCGTTGATCTGTCCGACGACGTTGCGGCGCGGCACGCGCACGTCTTCGAAGAACACCTCGTTGAAATCCTCGTCGCCGCTGATCTGCCGCAGCGGCCGCACGCTCACGCCGGGGCTGTGCATGTCGACCAGCAGGAAGGTGATGCCGCGGTGCTTGGGCGCGTCCGGATCGGTCCGCACCAGGAGCATGCACCAGTCGGCGTAGCGCGCGAAGCTGGTCCACACCTTCTGACCGGTGACCACGAAGTCGTCGCCGTCGAGCACGGCGCGGGTCTTGAGCGCGGCGAGATCGGAGCCGGCGTTGGGCTCGGAGAAACCTTGGCACCAGATTTCCTCGGCCGCCAGGATGTTCTTCAAGTGGCGACGCTTCTGCGCGTCGGTGCCGTGCGCGATCAGCACCGGCCCGCCCATGGTGAGGCCGGCGAGATTGATCAGCAGCGGCGTTTTGGCGCGTGCGGTTTCTTCTTGAAAGATGACTTGCTCGATCAACGTCGCGCCACGGCCGCCGTACTCCTTCGGCCACGCGATGCCGCACCAGCCGGCGTCGTAGAGACGCCGCTGCCAGGCCTTGCCGTACGCGACCCATTCCTCGATCTTCTCCGGCTCGGGCCCCGGCGGGTTCTGCTCCAGCCAGGCGCGCAGCGCGGCGCGGAAGCGCTCCTCTTGCGGCGAATACGCGAGGTCCATGCGCGGCTCTTAGCCTTGTGCCCGGAAAAAGGAAAGACGGCGGTCCGGCCATGGCCTCGCCCTGTCGACTGTTGCATTCCAACTGGGTAAGCTACGGGCCTCAAACCGACGTTCATGGAGCGTTGTACGATGGGACGGAAGGTCGACAAATCCGAAGACGAATGGCGCCGGCAGCTCACGGAGGAGCAGTTCGCGGTCTGCCGTCAGAAGGGCACCGAACGCGCCTTTACGGGCAAATATTGGAACAACCACGCCGACGGGATCTACCGTTGCGTCGGCTGCGGCACGGAGCTCTTCAGCTCGGCGACCAAGTTCGATTCGGGTACCGGCTGGCCGAGCTTCTGGGACCCGATCTCCAAGGACAACGTCCGCACCGAACAGGACACCAGCCTCTTCATGCGGCGCACCGAAGTGCTGTGCGCGGTGTGCGATGCGCATCTCGGCCACGTGTTCAACGATGGTCCGGCGCCCACGGGCCTGCGCTACTGCCTGAACTCGGCGAGCCTCGACTTCAAGCCGAAGGAGTAACGTCCCGAGTGGCGGCGTGGTGCATCGAATGTCCGGCTTGCGCCGGCCGGATCAATCACGTATGGCGTAGATGCGGACGGCGGTGAATGACCATGCCGCAGCCGCGTCACATGACCGCTCGTCGGGCGGGCCACCATGGATGGTGAGTGTAGCTCAATGGTAGAGCACTGGACTGTGGCTCCAGGGGTTGAGGGTTCGAGCCCCTTCACTCACCCTTGATTTCTCGTGCGTTTTCCCACGACGGACTCGTGACCTACGGGTAGGGTCACGGTTTTCGCCCCTCGCGTGCGGCGCCGGAGCCGTTCCAGGCAGCCGCGAAAGCTGGTCCTCAGTCGGCGCCATGAACCGACCGTAGCGCCGTTCGATCATCACGACTGACGTTCCGCAGTATTCGGCAAGCCATTTGATGTTCACGCCCGCAGTGAGTGCCAAGCTGATGAACGTGTGCCGGCAGCTGTACAGATCGCGGCGCCGAATCTTCAGCGCTTCGAGCGCCGGCCGCCAGTGCCGTTGCGTCACGCGGTCTTGGTGCAGCGGGTGTCCGTCACGTCCACGGAACACATGAACGCTGAGGTCACTGCATTCCGGTGCGAGCGCGCGCAACACCTCCCGCAGCTCCGGCGTCATCCGGATTGTGCGCTCGCTGCCCGCGGTCTTGGGCGCGGCTTCGGCCCACAGCACGCGCGAACGCCGAATCTCGATCGTTCCCCGGTCCAAATCGATGTCGCTCCAGCGCAACCCGGCCGCCTCGCTCGGCCGCATGCCGGTCAGCAGCAACACCGCAATGAAGGGGTAGTAGATTGGCCGTTCATCGCGGAAGTACGCCAGCACGCGGTAACGTTCGTCGTCTGTCAGCGGATCAGGCGCGGTCGGTTTTCTCCGCGGCCACGCCAGCGCCTCAACCGGATTCGAAGGAATCAGCTTGTCAATCCGCTGCGCGTCACGGAGCAGCGCGCGCAGCGTGCCACCAATCGCATTTTGTAGCGTCTTCAGACCCACGCCGAACCGGAGCCAGTATGCACGCAACTCCTCAACGTGCGCTGACGTGAGATCCGGCAAGCGAAGATCCCCGAGCACAACGGTCCCTATCTTCACGTCTAGCACGTACCGCCGGAGGTGTTGGCGCGCATCGCGCTGGTAGCTGACACGCACAAGCGGCGGCTGCTGTCGCGGTAGCCACACCCGATCAGCGTAGGTGCGCAAGGTCGGAATAATCGCGCGCGTCTGAGCCTCGACTGCCGCCAACTCTTCACGGAACTGCGCCGCTCTCGATCCCTGCGGGAAGAAGTGCCGATATCTGTCTCGGGTGAACTCACCAGCGACCATCTCCGCGTTGACAACCGTCGCAAGCGCCTCCACCGTCCGCCGATTGTCTCTCGTATCCGGAAGCCCTGTTCCTTCCCACGTTTCGCGCCCTTGCCAGTACAGGCGGAGGGTCAGCGTCCCGTGCTGGTTAGTGTGGACGCGACAAGCCATGGCTACGCTACCGCCGAAAGATTCACCTTGCAGCGTGAGCGCGGCACCGGCGAGCGGCGCGCTCGGTCGTCACCCGATAGGTAGTGTTCAAGCATTTCTCGCCGAAAGCGTGGCCCAAGTCCGACCGGTCGCGTAAAGTGGACCCCCTCGATCAAGATGCCGCTTCGCATCAACTCTCGCAAGCGTCGCCTGCTGACCACCAGTAGCGCAGCAGCTTCGCTTGCCCTGATCCAATGCGACGGGCCGGACGGGACAGGATGATCGTTCTGCACAGTCTCCACCCCCCACGCCCGCAATTCCCCCCGCCCCTCGTTCACTTGTCACTCACTCGCGCTAGTCGCTACCGGGTTTGATGAAGCGGCGTCGCCTCGATCGGCTTTTCCATCGGTGGAGGCGACCTCTACCCACTTTCCATCAACTCGATGCAGTCGATAAGCCTCTCTGACCTCACCGGTCAGACCGTCTTCCTCGTCGACCACAATGACCAGCTCGTCGAGGTTTTCCTCGGCCTCCAACGCCTCAATGCGTCCCTTCAGACTCGTCGTCATTCCGTGACGGCCACGTCTGAACTTGCAAGCACTGTGGCCGGCTCTTCCCCAGCGGCAAGCCGTCTCAGCTGGTCATCGGTGAGTTTGCTCATGTCAATGGAACCGCCGCAAGCGAGCCGTTCAAGCTCTTCGTCGCTCAGCGAGCGCAACCAAGCGTCCGTCGCAGCCGCAGCTCCCAGCTCCAGCCGCTCGATTCGTCCTCGTAGATGCACTCCCATGACCCGTCCCTAATTCACGGCTTAGAATCCCCGCGTCTTTTTGCTGCGGCTTCCAGAGCGGCGACGCGCGCCCCAAGATCGTCAGTTTCAACTTTGATCGCTGCGTCTAGAATCGCCGTTGCAGCACGCACCCGTACGGAATCAGATTGCGCCGCGAAAGCCGTTCGCAGCGTCTCCACCGCCTCACCTGTCAGCGCGCGAAGCCGCGCCACCGCGTCATCAAGCACCCGCCGTGACGCTTCTCGATACGCACGCCGGAAGTCAGCTTCCGACAGCCAGCGCCGCAACGTGCGCTCACCACAGCCACACTGCTTCGCTGCGGCCGTGATGGTCGCCTCACTAAGCAGCGCAGCGATCGCCCGTTGGTGTCGTTGTGTCAGCTCTGCCATTTTCGGTCACTTTCGGCCACTGTCAGCCTGTAAAGCCTGCTGCACGCCGCTTTTCTTACAGTCCGCAAAACCCCTGTCCGATGGTGATACTGATTCCCGACCATTGAAGCCCATCTCTCCCACTCCCCGCCTCCGCCCACCTTGTTGACCGGCTGTTGGTTCTTCGTGCTGTCGCTTCCGCCGCTTCGGCATTCCCAGCCGGCTTACTTGCCGGTTCAAGCGAGACCTGCACGCCGGGTGCGGATAACCACACCCGGCGCCGGTTGGGACAGCGCTGTTGACGCATCGGCGTCCTGCCTTCGCTCTGTCCCTGCCATCTCGAATCAGTTGCATGACGCTGCTTCTGCTAGTGCCCTGACGCTATTCCTGTTCCTGATGCTTACTGGTGCGCTGTACCTGCGCTGACGCTGAAGGTGGATCTGCCATGCTCATGACACTGGCACTGCACTGCACTTTCAGTGTCAGTGACACTAGAGCCATATGGGGCCAATGGGCAATGTCCTATGGCTATGGGCATGGGTCCAACCGTTCGAGTAGATCGTGAACCCGCAGGAAGTCCTGCCGGTCTTTGGGGCCGACTTCGGCCAAGCTGTCGTCGAATTTCTGCCTGCCGTTCGGTTCGCGCTGCGATTTGCGCCAGCCGACGACCACGCGAAAGCGCTTCCCGCGAAAGACGCCATCACTCTCAGGGTGGATCGGTTCCCCTGCTGTCGGCGGAGCTCCGCGCGCAAGGGTGAGTAGACGCATGAAACGACAGGTTGAGGTCAGGGGCGAGGGAATGTCGACCCACATGCGCCCAACTTGGCCGTCATCCGTGTCCAGGGTCAGCACGAGTTGCGTTTTGTTTCCACGCCGCTGCACGCACGCTTCAACGCATTCCGCGGCCCGCTCGCCCGGCTCGCCACTGAGCGCCGGCTTCGGGGCGACAAACGAAAGAGCCGGCGTCGCAGCCCTCGGTCGTTCTAGGAGACGCGGGCGGCTCATGAGCGTAGAGCGTCGGTGTTGAGCCCGAGCCCCTCGGCCAGCCGCTGCAGCTCGTCCGTGCGTGGCAGCACGTGCCCATTCTCGATCATCGAGAGCCGTGATCGCTCGATCTTTGCTTTCTGCGCAAGCTCGACCTGGAGCAGGCCGCGTTCGAGTCGCGCGAGTTTGTATTGGGTTAGGCGCATTGTCGATCTCCCATTCGGAATGAGTCCGTCACTTTTGAAGCGGAACAAATTATAGCACGATCTTGTTTGTTGAGGTGCGCGCCGCGCGCGCGGCTCAATGCGCGACAACGAGAAAACGGCGTTGGCTTGCGGTCTTCCGCGTCTTCACGAGGAGCGCGGTTTCGCAAATTCGCCGATTTTGCGAACTATCCAGGTCGGCTTTTGGTGGGTGAGTCATCAAGCCGCTGCTGCAGGTCCCGCAGAGCTTGGCGAACAATCCTAGACAAGCTTTGGTGGCTGCGGCCCCGGCTCCATCACCCCTGAGAAAGCGGTGACAAAACTCTTGTAGAAGTCATCAAGCGGCCCGCGCCGATACCGACGATAGTACAGTCTGCGGAGCCTGGCGGCCCAATCGGAAGCCCGGAGATGAATGACGCGGCCATCGGCAGAACGCTCTTTCGAAGGGACGTCGCCATGCGCGAGCAGGTATTTCGCAGCAACGACAAACCGCTCCTCCCCACGCCAACCAGCCTGCTCAGCAGCCCGAATGGCAGCATACCGAAACTCGGTTTGCGCGCGCTTCCACACCCGAGCAGCCGGATTACCGCTCCGGCCGCGCCGCTTCCGAAACAATAGGGTTTCGAGACCGCCTCTCGCGTTCAGGTAGTCGCGGAGCGCTGTGACCAGCTGGGTCGGCACAATCTCATTCTCAAGCAGCTCAATGAGGGCGTCGGGGTCACGTTCTCGTTCCCATCGCCGCAGCGCCTGCCGCCCGCGACGTGACTTCCGGAAGTTGATCTTGAGTATCACCGTGCCTTTTCCGCCTCCGTGATGTGGCGATCAGCCCCGGCGCGGTGAACGAAGGCGCCGGGCGAGATCAGGGGACAAACCGCACCGCGGTGCCGCCGCAGTGTGGGGTTGTGCCGTCGCGCCATTGAGTGAATCCGATAATCGCATCTACGTTGCCGTACTGTTCGACAGCGGCGCGACGCGCATCATCGGGGCCGCAAGTCGTCGGCCCAACGAGGCTCACCACGACCTTTCCTCGACCGGGGTAATCTACGGAACCGACAATGGTGTACTGGCGACCGGTGAGATCACCGGGGGTGACGATGATGGAATCCATCTGTTTTTGCATCGATTCTGTCTGTTCGCGTTGCACCTCGGCAAGATACTCGCGCCGTTGCTGGCTCTCGCGGATTCGCTGCCGCTGCGCTTCGGTGCAGGCTGCTGCCGATAACGCAAGAGCACAGAGGGCAACCGCCGTCATTGTGCGCATGGTCTTGCTTCTACTCAGCCTTCGGACGGGCCGCAAGGCGGCGAAGCTCAGCCGTTCACGGCCGCGCGGCTTGGCCGGGTCCCGTCGGGCTTACGGCCCTACAGCGGCCCGTCGCGCGGGGCTTGCGGACACTTGCGGCATGTAACTTCCGAGCCTCCGCCTGCTCGGCGGCTCAGAGATACCGCTGGGCGGTCAGTGCAGCTTCGCGGGTCGGTAGCGATGCCCTGTTACTTGTAGCGCCGTTCGACCACCTTCAGCCCTTCGAGGAGCACGAGCCGGTAAAGCGCAGACCGCGACAGGCGCCCTAGCAGGGTCGCTGTTGTGGTGTCGGACATCACGGACGGCATCAGCGCATCGATGCGCCGCACCAGCTCCGGCGGCAAGCGCAGCACCACGGGCGTCTCGGTCGGCGTCTCAGCGGCTGCTGCGGTGCGGGTCTTTCTCTTCTTCGTCATGGTCGGTCCCTTCCGCCAGCGTGCCGTCGAGGTAGTCGGCTGTGCGCTGCCTCAGCTCCGGGTGTCGGCGCAGCGTGCGCCGGATGATGTCGAGCGTCCGCCGCACCAGCGCCGCTTTGACGGGCGTGCTCATGCTGCCCTAGCTGTGAGTACGTTTTGAACAGTTTTCGCGTGCCAGCGCCCGCCAGAGCGTGGCAAGAGCCCTTCCTGAGTGAGTCGCGCCCCGACTGCGCGCAGCGACAAGCCCGCTGCCTTCAGCGTGTGCGCCGCCCGGATGATGCGTTGCTCGGCAGGGTGCGTAACCAGCCGCACACCGTCGCTCCCCAACCGCCAGCCGTAAGCCAAGTGCCCGCCGGTGTACTCGCCCAGCCCGCGCTTGTGCTGCATCGCACTCGTGGTGCGCTCGCTGATGAGGTCGCGCTCAAACTCCGCCAGCACGGCGAGCAGGCGAAAGACCATCTTCCCCGCCGCCGACGTGGTGTCGATCTTCTCCGATAGGCTCACCAAGTCAGCGCCTGCGCGGTGTAGCCGTTCGCTGATGGCGATGGCGTCTTTGGTCGAACGCGCCAAGCGTGACAAGGAATAGACCACCAGCGCTGCCTTGTGCTTGCACGCATCGGTGAGCGCCGCTTGCAGGGCAGGTCGGTTGTACGCCTTGGCGCCGCTCAAACCGGCGTCCACATGCACCGCCACCAGCTCGGCACCGTTTGCTGCCGCCCAGGCGGTAATGCGGGCCTGTTGTGCGTCGAGGCTCACGCCGTCGCGGGCCTGCTCGCTGGTGCTCACTCTCACGTAGGCGATGGCTTTCATCGGATGTCTCTCCACTACATTTGTAGTTATTCTTGACTACAAATGCAAGCGGGGGACCGCGCCCGGCGCTACCTACCGCGAGTCGCAGCCAGTGCGCTCGCGTGCTGCCGACTTGAACGGCCGCGCTTCAACGAGCACAACTGAATCACCGCGAGGGACAGCCTGCTTGGAGTAGGTACTGGAACAGCTCTCCCTCAAAATTCAGCGTATACTCACGCACCGTTCCATCCACTTCAACCGGGAGCAGCACCGCATAGGTTTCCGGTTCGGCCGCCTCTGCCGCCTGCTCAAATTCCGCCTCAGACTGAGAACATTTGCGAAGCAGACTCGGGACGATAGGAAGCTGCTGCCAGCCCTCGCTCTGCTGGCTTACACGGGTGCACGATCCAACGCAGGCTTGTGCTTGGTCGAGACATCGGCGCTCGCACAGTCCCGCATCGATTCCGTCTGCAATCGCGAAGAGCAGCCACCCTTGCCCGGTGTACGGGGCACGGCTTCGATACCCCGAGCAGTTGAAGGCCGCCATGCACTCGTAGACTGTCTGCTGACACCGCTGCGTGCACGCCTGATCGGTTGTCCGAACGGCACGCGATACCGGGAATGCTCGGCTTACCGGAAAGACCGTCAGGTCAATTGATGTCCGCGATGCGATGACGCTGACCGAGTGCGGGTTGCCGGAGTCGCTTCCTTCGGTTTTGTCGCGGTGCCCTAGCGCGTTCGAGGTGTGGTCGAAATCCACGAATACCGCGTCGTCCCATCGAACCTTGATGCTCCGGTTGATATGGTTCTGCATACTCACTCGGATCGCAACGTCATCAGGGACCACGTCCATGCTCAGCACGTCGTCGTGAAAGACAAAGTGGTTGTCGGGCTTCCCTTCCATGCGCGCGACCGTAGCAACCGTCTTGCCCTGCACGTGAATTGACGTGAGCGCCGGTCGGTACTGGGCAACCCACTTTTCAAACCGTGCGTCCGCCAACGGCATGCGCTGACCCACACAACGATCCGCACGAAAGGTCCGCCAAGCCGTTAAGAGTTCTGCATCCGTGGGGAGTGGCTTAAGGTCTTCGTCGACTCCCGGAGGCAAGGCAATGTGAACTTCGGGATAGTGGCTCGGCCAAGTACCCGCGAGGCGATCGACCACAACACCAAGCGCAAGCGGAATTGAGTCGAGCACGACGAGCCCGCGCGATGTTTCGACATCGACGACCTGGCACGCCTGCTGGTAACCGTCCTTGGAAGCACGAACGACAACGCCATGCTCGTTGCGCGGCAGCTCGACCGACACGGGCGCAGTGTAGTCCGTTCCGGCTATAGTGACCCTCGCATCCGGCGGTGTCGTCGCGACCGACAGCCTCGAAGTCCTTCCCTGGAGCATGAGACCACAACCACCTGTAATCCCAAGGACAAAGGCGGTGGCAAAGGCGCACGTAACCTTGGCGCACGAATGCATGGCGATTTACAGGCCCCGCAGGATCTCCACGCGCTTCTGCTCGTACTCTCGCTGGTTGATCAGCCCATTCTGGCGCAGCTTCTCTAGCTCATTGAGGCGCGTCGAGGTCGAGTCCGGTTGCGGTGCGCCGGTAGTGAAGTGTACAGCGACTGCTGTCGCGAAGACGTTATTCGCCGGGTCGCTCTGATAGTTCACGTTGATCAGCGCGTCCACGCGCTCGCCGTACTGGTAGAGCGCGCGCTTGCGCAGCAGCGCGTTGATCTCTGCCGGTGGAGCCTTCGAGAAGATGCGGCGCGCCCACGCGAAAGCAAAACCACGAAGAGCGATTCCACCGCCTTTGGTCCTATCGAAGCCAAGCTTCCCGAAGTCGACGTTACCCAGCAGCTCATAGGGCTGCTGCAACGGTCCCGTACTCACGATGATTCGCTCCGCCTTTGCCGCAAACACCGGATCGTACAGGTAGGGGAAAAGGCAAGCAGCTTGAGCAGCCCCCTCGTCGCGAGGAATCTGGTCAACCCTTGGCAGCTCGAACGAAACCTCACCAACTCGCACGGGTTCCAGCGTCAGTACCGCATCGTCGCAATTCCCGAGTGCACCAGCGGAAAGATCAATCAGCAAGGGGATCGCTGCTGGGATGCTGTCCACCACCATGATCCAACGCGGTGGCCCACAGCGGTTCACTTGGCATGCTGGATGATAGCCCTCCTTGCTAGCCCAGTAGATCTCGTCACCATGTACACGCCGCGAGAAGGTGAATGTTGCTGGACTCACCGCCTCCATGTCGTGAAACCGAATCGCGGCGCCTTCGGGCTCGGTCGTCAGATGAACTGTTTGGCTCGTGCCTTGGAAGACCAGCCCGCAACCACTCAGCAAAAAGGCAACGAAGGTGATGACTGTAGCTCGCATGCGCATGTAACCACCTCCACGTTGCGCCAGCGTGTACCACGATTGCAGCCCCTGGCAAAACGGTTGCACGGGCCGCCGATACCCGACGCAACAGATCAAGCTGATCATCACGAACGGCCTCACTGGAGTTAGCTCCGGAATGAACGTTTAGCGGAGTGCAATTGAGTGCAATATCGAAACCGCGCCCATTGCTCAAAAGAGATTGAGCCAGCCTGTTACCGCGGGGTCCCGTGGTGACACAGGCCGGGGGGGTCCGGACGATCCTTGAGCGATTCGTGACCGTCACGGTTTTCGCCTCCCCCGAGTGCCAAAATCGGCCGCGTTTCGCTCTTGGCACGCTCGCGTGCTACAGTGGCGGCGTCAGAGGATAAACCATTGTGAATACAAGGGAAATCGGATAGTGGGCGCTTTATTTGCGCCCCCGCGGCCGTTGGGTTCGAGCCCCCTTCACTCACCCTTGCTTTTCACGGCTTTAACCGACCGCGCGCTTCCCCGTTTCCTCACCTCACTTGCGCGTGGCAGCGACACGCCCACCAATATCCTGCGGCTTCCGGGGACACTGGTCTTCCGGCAAGAATTTGTGCGAATTTTGTACATAAACTTTGCCTCTATTGCAAAAGGCTCGTCGATGGAATATACGATGGTGCCGTGACCCCACGGCCCCCCGTCCGCAGAGGAATCAAGGACGTCTTCTACGAGACCCGCGTCTTGATGGGTCGTGGGTACAGCGTGCGCCGCTTCGCCCAAGAAGTCCTCGGCGGCAGTGTCGAGCCGATCACGCTCGGGTGTATTGAGAAAGGCACGCGCTTCCCCACCGAAGCGCTCGTGCGTCGCCTAGCGGCGGTGCGCAAGGAAGACCCGCAGGTGCTGCTCGCACTGCTCTGGCGCGACCGCATGCTGTACGGCTTTGGTCGCGAGCTGCGTCGTGTCCTGCAAGCACCGCGTGGCCTGGGTGGAATCGAAGACGGGGATCTGGCGGTCCTCGTGAGCCACGCCATTGCCGCACTCCCGCCCGACGACCATTGGATGTCGCTCGCTGCCTGGCGCAAGTCTGTGCGCACTGTCCCGCAGCGTCCCGGCCAGACGACTACCGCCTCCAAAACCCAGCTGGCGCGCGTGGAGGAGATGCTGCGCGAACGCAAGCTGGTGGAGGTCCGTGCCGGGAAGATTCGTAGCGCGCGTTCCCACTATGTCGCGCAAAGCCTTGACGAACGTTGGTCACTGTCGATCGAATTCTGCGCCTTGTTCGTGAAGGGGCTGCTGGACAAGCTCGCGCTCCCCGAGGTGCAGAGCGGCACCTATCTCCGCAATCACTACCTCCACGTCGAGCCGGACAAGTTGCCGGTATTTCAGAAGCAGCTCGATGCGGCCGTGACCGCTTTGGTCAACCAGTTTGCCGCTGATGCGTCACCGCAGAACCCGTTCCTCAATGTTTTGATTACGGCCACGGTTCCGTAAGTCGGGAGATTGCCATGCGCTTACTAAGACGAAGCACCCTTGCGATTGTACTCGGTCTTGCCCTGCTTGGCGGCTGCGATGGCCGTGGAGGCTCATCGGGGCTTGATGTCACCAGTGAGAACGCGGCTATCAGCTTGGCTCTGGCCAGTCAGGAGTGTGTCGACTTTCAAGGTTTGAGGATTTGTCCGGCACAGGAATCTGCAACGCCGGCGCCGACTGCGTCACCGACTCCGTTCACCACGCCCGCCAGTCCGACGCCGACGAGCGGCACGCCGACTCCGGCGACCTCTCGCACGGCGACGGCGACGCCAGGCGGTACGCCCAGCATCGATACGGCGCTGGGTAATGCAACCTCTATCGATTGCGTCCAGTACGCTTCAGGAGGGCCGTGCACGTTTACGCTGACGTTTGCTCCTCAGGCGTTCCCGCCCGCTACATTGTTCCGCGTACTGGCGCGTACGGTAGCGCCTGACGGTCCGTGGGTGGTGGGTGCAGATCCGGTCCCAAGCTCTGGCGCCTCCAGCTTCGACACGCCTCTGGTGCTGATGTCGGCGCAGGGCGGACCGCCCACTCAAGTCCAGTTCGCGGTACTCGCGTTCGAGGTTGCGCCACCCTCATCGCCAATGGAGTTTCAGCAGCTCCAGCAGACCAATGCGGAGTCTGCGTTCGTGACAGAGGTGCTCGCTGTGAACGTCGTGAGGTCATGTCTGATGGACAACGGCGGCGGGAGCAACAGTGACGGGTGTGTCGTGGGCAACGGTGATCCGAGCACGTGCACGGAAGATGCGTTCGACGCGGCGCTGGCGGGCGGCGGGAGCGTGAGGTTCGACTGCGGGGGCAGTCCGGTCACCATTTCGATCACGCATGAGACGGATATTACTAAGGACACAAGCATCGACGGCGGCAATCTCATTACGCTCAGCGGCGGTGGGGTTACGCAGATCTTCGGGGTGACCCCAGGGGTGAGCCTGACTCTGGCAAACCTGACCATCAGCAACGGGTTCGCCCCCGAGGGAGGCGGCGCGATTCTGAACACCAGCACCCTAACCGTGACCAATTGTACCTTCTCGGGCAATAACGCCAGGGGTGGTGCCGGCACGGTTGCCGCGATCGAAAACCTTGGCGACGCCGCAACGCTGACTGTGACCAACAGCACGTTCTCCGACAACACCGGGGACGGCGGCTCCATCGAAAACGACGGTGGCACGCTCATGGTGACCACCAGCACGTTCTCCGACAATCACGGCGGTGGCGCCGGCGCCATCAGCAACTCCGGCATCGGCACTCTGATGGTGTCCAGCAGCACGTTTTCCGGCAACGCCACCGGCGCGATCTTCAGTAGCGGCACATTGATCGTGAGCAACTGTACCTTCGCCGGCAACAGCGCCGGCACCGGTGGCGCCATCTACGGTAACGGCATGGTGGCGATCACCAACACCACGTTCTCGGCCAACAGCGCCGCCGTCGCCGGCGGCGCGCTGTACAGTGACGGCAAGCTGCCGGTCACCGTGGTCGTGACCAACAGCACGTTCGCCGGCAACAGCATGTTCGCCAGCGCTGGTGCGGCCATCGCCAATGACACGGTCGGGGGATCGGTCGTGCTCCGCAACACCATCGTCTTCAACAGCGTCGGGGGCGCAAATTGCCAGGGCAGCATCACCGATGGCGGTCACAACCTGGACTCTAGCGGCAGTTGTGGGTTCACGAGCGCCATGGGCTCGTTGAACGACACCGACCCCCAGCTCGACCCGGCGGGGCTAGCGAACAACGGGGGGCCGACACAAACGATCGCGCTGCAGCCGGGCAGCCCAGCGATCGACGCCGGAAACGCCGCCGTCTGCGCCGCCCCACCGGTGAACGGTCTCGATCAGCGCAGCTTTCATAGGTCTGCTGCTGGATGTTCGATTGGTGCCTACGAGTCGGATGTCCTCGACACGTGCTGTCAATGTCCATCCAGCTGTGCAGCTCCGGTGAACGGCTCGTGCGGGGCGTGTGTGGCCGTCATGAACGCCACCTGCGAGAGCGGAGAGCTCTGTGTGCTCCAAACTCCCACCCCGACTCCGAGTCCCACCGCCACGCGACCGACTCAGACGCCCACGCGGAGCGCCACGCACACCCCGATCACGCCGAGTCCGACACGAACCGTGACGCCGACCCCAACACTGGGAACAGCTGATTGTTGTCAGTGCGCAAACTTCTGTGCGGCTCCGATCGTCGGCTCATGTGGCGGGTGTGCTGTCGTGCGTGAGGCGTCGTGCAGCGGGTCGACGTGTATCCCAGTAGCTTCCGCCTTGCTCCGGACGCGTACTTCCACGCCGACTTCAACGCCCACACCGCGGGCGTGCGCCGGCAACTCCCCAAGCTGCGGCAGCAGCTGATCCCAAAGGCGACATCGAGGATTAGAAGGAGGAACTTGCCATGACGAGAGCTCTCTGGAGGGTCGGTGCTCGGCAGACCATGGGGTGGGTGATTCTCGCAACACCGCTCGCGTGCCCGTTCTCCGTTCACGCCGCGTGTCCGGGAGACTGCAACGGTGACGGTCAGGTGAGCGTTGCAGAAGTTCTCACCATGGTGAACATGGCTTTAGGCACCGGGGGCGCGTGCGCCGAGGTGTCGGCTGGGACCGCAGTCGACATCGCGCTGATTCTGCAGGCCGTGAACAGCGCCCTCAACGGCTGCCCGTCGCCAACACTGACAGCGTCAGGGACGGACCCAGGCGCGGACGACTGTTGTCAGTGTCCGGACTTCTGTGCGGCGCCGGCGGATGGCACCTGCGGCGGGTGCGCCGTGGTGGTGGGCGCGGCCTGCGTCGGGGGATCGGTGTGCACCCAACGAACGCCGACGCCGACCACGACACCGACGAGGACTCAGACGGCGGCGAAGACTCCTACCGCGACTATCACCCCTGAGAATGCGAACTGTCTGACGGACAACGGTGACGGAACCATCAGTGATGGGTGTACGGGGCTGATGTGGGAGAACAAGGATCAAGCAGGCGGCTTGCACGACTACGGCGCCGTTTACCCCTGGGTGGGCCAATGCGACGTCAACAACGCACTGTGCCAACCCGATGCCATCGCCGCCACTGCGTGTGCCGCGGCGACACACGGAGCGCTGGGCTGTTCCGAGTGCGTTGGCGGGGCGTGTGTGTTGAACCCAGGACCATTCGGGACTCCCTCTACAACCATATGGGGCTGGCTTGCCCAGCTCAATCAGGGGGAAGGGTTCGCCGGCCACAACGACTGGCGCATCCCGACCGTCGGTAAGGAGGGCGACGCGCCGGAGTGGGAGACGATTCTCTCCGTGCCGCCGGTGTTCGACACCAACTGTCCTATGGGGAGTCACTGCGATCCGAACAATCCGAATGATCAATGCGGCGCCGGGCAGTCATGCGTCGCATCCGCGGGGGTGCCACTGGGGACCTGCCGCTCTACCCCCGGCTGTACGGTGACGAGTTGCAGCTGTACGTGGGACTCATACTACTGGTCCGCGACCAGCGACGTGTCCACGCCAAACACCCCTCCGCGCTTCGCGTGGTTCGTGGACTTCACCAGTGCGTCCGTCATCAGCGATGGCAAGGAGCTCAGCGAGTACGTCCGCGCCGTACGCGGCGGCTCGATCACACCGACGCCGACCGCGACTCCGACCGCGACCGGCACGCCTGGAGCGAACGATTGCTGTCAGTGTCCGTCCAGCTGTGCGGCGCCCGTCGATGGCACGTGCGGCGGCTGCAGCCTGGTCGCCGGCGCTACCTGTGACGGCGACCTGCTCTGCGTTTTCGCTACGCCGACTGCGACCCCCACGGGCTGTGTTCAGAGGGACAACGGTGACGGGACTATCACTGATGGGTGTACGGGGCTGATGTGGGAGAAGAAGGACCAAGCGGGCGGCTTGCACGATTACAGCACCGCCTACGCGTGGGCCGGCCGGTGCGCCGACGACGCCACGCGGTGCCAGCCCAACGCCGCGGCGGCCGCCGCATGCGCCGCGCAGACCGACGGGGAGGTGGGGTGTAGCCAATGCGCACGCGGGACGTGCATTGTTGATTCGGACAGTGGTGTTGGCACCAATCCTGGCCCTCGGACGACGATCTGGGATTGGCTCAGTCAGCTCAACGCAGCGAGCTTCGCCGGGCACGGCGATTGGCGTATCCCGACCTTGGGTCAGGGACGGCGGCACGCCGGAGTTGGAGACGATCCTAGCGGCGCCGTACCCCAACTGCACGAGCAGTCCCTGCGTACCGCCAGCGTTCGACGTCAACTGCACGCCCGACTGCACGGCGACGAATTGCAGCTGTACCCAGTCCAACGCCTACTGGTCCGCTACCAGCGCGGTCGTCTGGGCTGAGCTGCAGGGCGTTTTCGTTGCCCTTCCGGGTGCCGAGTGGGTCGTGTCCTTCGGCAACCCCAGTGGGTACCTCGACTATCGTGATGAGACGTACAATTCCTACGTGCGCGCCGTCCGCGGCGGTATGTGAGCGCGAACCCCCGACAACCCGGTCACCATCGATGAGATCCTCACAGCAGTGAACAACGCCCCAAATGGATGCGCTGCCGGCTAGCGCCCCTCCCACCCTCCGCCACGGAAGGTGCCAGCCTGGCACCTTCCGTGGTGACCCGCGCAACGGCCGCCGGCCGCGATCGCCGTTGTCCGGGTGCCCGGGCAAACCGTTGAGACACTATCCAATTGCACGCACCCCGACTCTTGAATTCAACGGCCCCTGTCGCTATCCGTCGGTCCCTGTGGCGGCCGGTAAGGGACCGTGGCTCCAGGGGTTGGACCCTTTCGGCATGCGCCGCGCCGAACGTGATGCCTGAGCTCGGAATCAGTGCCGTGCACGTGTGGCACTCGGCCTTGGAGCTGCCGCCGGTGCAGCTGCAGCGGCTGGAGACATTGCTCAGTCGTGATGAGCAGCAGCGCGCCGCCCGCTTCGCCTTGGCGGCGCCGCGCGCCGCGTTCGTCGCGGCACGCGGCATCCTGCGGCAACTGCTGGCGGGCTACCTCGGAGTCGACCCGCGTCGGCTACGCTTTTGCTACGAGCGGCGCGGAAAACCCGCTCTCGACCCTTCGCTGGGCAGCGACCTCACCTTCAACGTGTCGCACTCGCACGGCGTCGCACTGTTCGCCGTCGGACGTGGCCGCCGGCTGGGCATCGACGTCGAGCACATCCGCGCAGGCCGCGACTCGGCGAAGATCGCACAGCGCTTTTTTTCACCCAGCGAAGCGGCGGCGCTCGACGCTCTGCCGGCGGCGCTGCGGCGGCGCGCCTTCTACGCGTGCTGGACCCGCAAGGAAGCCTTCGTCAAAGCGATGGGCACCGGCATCACCCACCCGTTGGATTCGTTCGAGGTGTCGGTGGCTCCCGACGAGCCCGCAACGTTGGTGCACATCGACGGCGATCGCCGGCGGGCTCTCGACTGGCGCTTGCGCGACCTGCATTTCGATCGGGACTATGCCGCCGCCCTGGCGGTTGAAGGTCACGACTGGCAACTCAGCTGCCACGAGCGACATCCCGAGGCTTGAAGGTGGCGCGTTTTCAGAGACCACGCCGCGGCGATTGACAAGCGGCTGACCGCGCAGGTACGAACAACCGTTCGTCAACCGATCGGAGGGAGAGCCATGCCGCAGAACGTGCCGGAGTTCCGCTTCACCGACGCTGCGCTGAAACTGCGGCAGTTCGTCTATGAGCATTGGTGCGCACACGGGCACGGACCGAACCTGCGCGCTGCGCACGAAGGCACCGGCCTATCGCGCGAGCAGCTCATCGACGCGTACAAGCAGCTCGATCTGGGGATCATGTGCATCGTCGATCATGACTCGCAGAACTTCAACCTGCTCAAGGCGCCGCCGTTCTCCAGCTATCCGAGCCAGGCGCAGATCTTCGTCGACGGCACCTTCCGCTGCTACGCCGGCTGCGCCATGGAGTCGCTGGCGATGTGCATGATGCCGCCGTTCGCCGGCAAGGAGCTGCGCATCGAGTCGTACTGCGCCTGCTGCCTGGCGCCGATCACCGTGATCACCAAGGACGGCGCGACGCTGTCGTACACACCCGACGGCATCGGGGTCCATGTCAGCATGAGCCCGCGCGACTGGAACAAGACCAACATCGTCTCGATGTGCGACAGCATGAACTACGTTGTGAACGCCGCGCACGCGCAGGCGTACGAGAAGAAGATCGTGCGCCGTGGCGTGCTCTTCAGCATGGAGCAGGCGCGCAAGTTCATCACCGGCACCGGCAAGGCGCGCATGTGGCAGTACGACCGCATTCCGGACTATCTGCGGCCGCAACGGGTCATCGACGGCATCCGCGCGTTGGGCGTGGACGTCAGCGGATGGGGAGAATGAGAAGAGAGACAACAGACGACAGACTCATAGACAACAGACAAGGAACCGACTCCCTGGAGTCTGTTGTCTGATCGTCTGTTGTCTATCTTTAAGGAGCCCTGATGGAATTCGGTTTGTTCGTGCAAGCACACGTTCCCCGGCATGAGATCGAAGCCGATCCGGTCGGCGCCGAGCACTCCCGCTTGATGCGCGAGTTGGAGCTGTCCGAGCAGTGTGACCGCTCCGGCTTCAAGTACGTCTGGTCGGTGGAGCATCACTTCCTCGAGGAGTACTCGCACATCTCGGCGTCGGAGATCTTCTTGCCGTATGTCGCGGCGCGCACCCAGCGCATTCACGTCGGCTCGGCGATCTGGAACTTGACGCCGCCGGTCAACCACCCGGCGCGCACCGCGGAGCGCGTCGCCATGCTCGACCACCTCAGCGAAGGACGCTTCGAGTTCGGCACCGGGCGCGGCTCCTCGAGCACCGAGTTCAAGGGCTTTGGAATTCCGGATGGCGATACAACGCGCGCGATGTTCGACGAATCGCTGCGCGAGATCCTGCGCATGTGGCGCGAGACGAAGTACAGCTATCAGGGAAAATACTTCTCGATGCCGGAGCGCAACGTGCTCCCGAAGCCGTACACGCTGCCGCATCCGCCGCTCTGGGTGGCGTGCGGCAGCCCATCGACGTTCGAGAAGGCGGCGCGCCTCGGGCTCGGCGCGCTGTGCTTCAGTCTCGGCTCGCCGAAGGACTTCGAACCGCTGATCAAGGTGTACAAAGACAACATCAAGCACGCCGAGCCGGTGGGCGCGTACGTGAATGATAACGTCGCCTGCGTCACCGCGTTGGTGTGTCAGGAGGACCGCAAGCAAGCGCGGCGCATCGCCATGCAGATGGGCAGCGGCTACCACACCAGTTTGGTGTTTCGCTACCTCGATACCTTTCCGCGTCCGGCGGGCGTGCCGCCGTGGCCGCAGCTGATTCCCGAGCCGACGCCCGAGCAGTTAGAAGAACGCATCGCCTCCGGGCAACGCATCGTCGGTGATCCCGACGAGTGCGCCAAAGCCGTGCAGCAGTACGCCGACGTCGGCTGCGATCAGATCATCTTCGGCATCCTGGCGTCGACGCAGCCGCAGGAGACTGCCCTCAAGTCGGCGGAGCTGTTCGGCAAGCACGTGATCCCGCGCTTCGACAAGGATCCGGTGCACAGCACCACGCGCTACCGCGAGGCGGCGTTGGGACGCGACCGATAGTTGGTCGTTGAGAGACGATGAGCACTACGGCTGTGCAGATCGTCCCGCAGGGCACGCTGGCGTATGGGATGCAACTGCCCGTCACGGCGCAGAGCACCGTCTTCGCCGCGCCGTGGGAAGCAACCGCCGGGGCCGACGAGATTCTCAAGATCGCTCAGGCCTGCGACCGCAGCGGATTTTTCTATGTCGCCGTGTGCGATCACGTCTGCGTGCCGCGCGCCGCGGCGCCGGCGATGTCGACGGTGTGGTACGACGCCGTGGCGACGCTGGGGTTTCTCGCCGCCGCCACCAAGAACGTGCGGCTGCTGTCGTACGTGTACGTCGCGCCGTACCGCCATCCGCTGGCAACGGCGAAGGCGTTTGCGACCTTGGACGCGCTCTCCGGCGGACGCATCATCCTCGGCGTCGGCACCGGGCACCTGCAAGGCGAGTTCGAAACCTTGGGCGTGGATTTCACGCAGCGCGGCAAGTTGCTGGACGAATCGATTGATCTGATCGCGGCGGCGTTCACCGATGAGTACCCCGATCACGACGGGCCGCGGTGGATGGTGCACAACGTCGGGCAGCGGCCGCGTCCGGTGCAACGACCGCGTCCGCCGATCTGGGTCGGCGGCTCGACGAAGGGCGCCCTGCGCCGTGCCGCCGAGCGCGGCGACGGCTGGCTGCCGCAGGGTGTGCCGGAGATGGGCATGCCCGCGGCCATCGATTACATCCGTACGCAGCGCGCCAAAGTGCGCGGCGATGCGCCCATTGAGATCGGCATGAACGCGCCGTGGATGTACGTCGGCAGGCCGTCCTTCGAGATCCCGCCGAACACGCGCACCGGTTCGGGTGAGGAGCTCGCCGCCGTGCTGCGCGGGATGAAGCAGCTCGGCGTCAGTCACTGCGGCGTCCGCTTTCGTCACCGTTCGTGCGTTGAGTTAGTCGATCAGATCGAGGCCTTCGGCAATCAGGTAGCGCCGCTGCTGAACGACTGAGGTGACGTATGTTGCTTAAGGATCGCATCGCCATCGTCTCCGGTATCGGCCCGGGCATGGGACGGGATATCTCTGTGGCCTGCGCGCGCGAGGGGGCGCACGTCGTCCTCGCGGCGCGCTCGCAGGCAGGGCTCGACGCGGTCGCCGCCGACGTCCGCGCGCTCGGCCGCAAGGCCCTGCCTGTGCCCACTGACATCGCCAAGGCGGAGGACTGCAAGCGCCTCGTCGACGCCGCGCACGCCGAGTTCGGCCGCATCGACGTGCTGGTGAACAACGCCTTCAGAGGCGGCGTCGAGCCGCGGATCGAGGACGCGACCATGGAGCAGTGGCGGGCCATCTTCGACGTCAACGTCTTCGGCTCGATGCAGCTCTCACAGCGCGTCTTGCCGCACATGAAGGCGCAGGGCGGCGGCTCGATCGTGTTCATCAATTCGATGTCGATGCGCATCATCGAGCCCGGCATGGGCGGCTACGCCGCGTCGAAGGGCGCGCTGATGGCCGCCGCGCAAACCCTTGCCAAGGAGGTCGGCCAGTACAACATTCGCGTCAATTCGGTGGTTCCCGGCTACATCTGGAGCGATAAGCTCGCCGGCTACTTCCGCTACCTCGCCAAGCAGCAGAACCGCACCTACGACGATGTGCACGCCGAGATCACGTCGCGCACCGCGCTGCATCACATCCCGACCTCCGAGGAAATCGCCGATGCCGTGGTGTTCTTCGCGTCCGACCTCTCGCGGGCCATCACCGGCCAGGCGTTGGACGTGAACGGCGGGCACTTCTTTCATTGAGCACCGCGGCGGAGCGGCGAAACCGCGTTCAGTGCCGCGCCTTGTTCATCGCCGGGGGCCCGGCGGCGCCGACCGGCGGTGCGCCGGCGGCCCCGAGCGGCGGAGGTCCCGCGGCACCTTGTGGCGGCGCACCGGCGGCACCGAACGGTGGCGGGCCGGCTGCTTGCCCCCGGAGGATCTGCTGACACACCTCCACGTCGCGGACTGTCACCCCGAGCGCCTGCGCAATGTCGGGCGCCGCGGCACCCTGCATGAGCAGGTTGTTGACGGCGGCGCAGGCCTGCGCCTGGGCCGTACGACCGAATGTCAGCAACGCTGTCAGGACCACCAGCGCGAGCCCAATGAGCCGCAGATGCGGCATCGACTGGAACGAACGTTTCATCATTGCGGACCTCCTTGCCGCGTCGGCCGTGTGCCGGCGCTGCTACTCATTCTAACACTCTCGGTGCGGTAATGTTGCGCTGAAATGACCAGCGGGCGGCGCGCATGGCGACGGACCACCTTCCGCTGACGTCGGACATGCAGTATACAGGTGCACAAGCCGTCACGCCTGCCTCACTCGTATGCTGCTCAACGAATCGAGCGTAGAACCTTCTCGGCGGTTGCCCGCGCTGTACTGCGTCGTCGGGGTCATGCTGCTCGCGCTCTCTGCGGCGGCAGCCGCGCAGCCGTACGCCTACGTCACCAACAAACACTCGGACAACGCGTCGGTGATCGATACCGCGACGCACACCGTGGTCACCGCGGTCACGGTCGGTGCCAGCCCGTCCGGGGTCGCCGTCAGCCCGGACGGCAGCCTCGCTCTGGTGGTGAACGCCAGCGATCAAGCCGATTCGGTGACGCTGATCGACACCGGCACCAACAGCCCGTTCGACACCATCCACGTCGGCAAGACGCCGCTCGGGGTGGCGGTCACGCCCGACGGCTTGTTCGCATACGTAACCAACACGGGCGCCAATACGGTGTCCGTGATCGACCTCACGATGAACATGGTGGTTGCGACCGTTCCAGTCGGAGCGAGCCCGTCGGGCCTCGCCATGGCGCCGAACGGCCGCTTTGCGTATGTCGCCAACAGCGTGAATCTCAATTCGCCCGCGTCCGGCAGCGTCTCCGTCATCGACCTCGGCACCAACAAGGTCACCGCCACGATTCCGGTCGGCAACAGCCCGCTCGGCGTTGCCGTCACGCCGAACGGGAAGTTCGTCTACGTCACGAACAGCTACTCGTTGGACGTCGCCGGGCCCGGGACCGTTTCGGTGATCGACGCCGGCACCAATGGAGTCATCGATACGATCCGCGTCGGCAACAATGCGCTCGACATCGCCATCACGCCGGGCGGCGGCTTCGCGTACGTCACCAACTTCAACTCGAATTCCGTATCCATCATCGACACGGGGACCAACACCGTTGTCGATACGGTCACCGTCGGCAGCGGCCCGCTCGGCATCGCGATCACGCCGGACGGCCGCTTCGCGTACGTCGCCAACCGGCAACCGTTCAACGTGACGGCGCCCGGCACCGTATCGGTCATCGACACCGGCTCGCACACGGTTGTCGCCACGATCCCCGTGGGCGACAACCCGACCTTCGTGGCCATTGCCCCCAATCCGACGCCGACGTGCACGGGAGACTGCAACGGCGATGGCATGGTCACCATCGACGAGCTGCTGACCGGCGTCGAGATTGCGCTGGGCGAGCGCCCCCTCGACGCGTGCCTCGTCTTCGATGCCGACAGAGACGGGACGGTCACCATCGACGAGATCCTCGCGGCAGCGAACAACGCGTTGACCGGTTGTTCGTCGTGAAGCGCCGGCATCGCGGCGGGCACTTCCGCGCCGGGGTTTGATGCTATATAGCCAGAGCCAGTGGGAGGAACGCCGATGAACGAGTGTTTCTATCATACCGATGACGGCAAACGCTTGCGCAAGCTGCGCGATCTCAAGCCGGACGTGTTCAAGTCCTTCGTCGAGTTCGACAGCAAGGCGTTCGAAGCGGGGGCGCTCGACGTCAAGACCAAGGAGTTGATCGCCGTCGCCACCGCGCATCTCACCCAGTGCCCGTACTGCATCGACGCCCACACCAAGCGCGCCAAGAAAGCGGGGGCGTCGGACGTCGAAATCGCCGAGTCCATCTTCGTCGCCATGGCCATGCGCGCCAGCGCGTCGTGGGCGCACAGCGCCATTGCGATGAAGGCGCTGGAGGGGTGAGGCCGGTCGGGCCCGCACGCATGATGCACAAGCCCGCGGCGCTGCGGCGCGGCGACGTCATCGGCGTGGTGGCGCCGGCAGGCGCGGTGGACGAATCACGCCTCAACGCCGGTGTGCAGGCGCTGGAGCAGGCCGGCTTTCGCGTGCGCGTCGCCCCGTCTGCCTTGAAAAAAGTAGGATATCTCGCCGGCACGGATGCCGAGCGCGTGGCCGACGTGCATGCCATGTTTCGCGACCCCGAGATCACAGCCATCCTGGCGGCGCGCGGCGGGTATGGTGCCGGGCGCTTGCTCCCGCTCATCGATCCGCGCGTGCTGCAGGAGCATCCGAAGATTTTCGTCGGGCACAGTGACCTCACCTTCCTGCTGAATTACGTCGTGCAGCGCGCCGCGCTCGTGACCTTTCACGGTCCGATGGTGGCCAGCCTGCCGCAGCATCCCGAGGCCGCGACGAATCTGCTGGCAATGCTGGGCGGCGACCGCGGCGGCTGGCATCAGCTGGCGCAGGCCGTGGTGCAGCCGGGTATGGCGGAGGGGCCGCTCGTCGGCGGCTGCCTATCGGTGCTCGTGGCGCTGTTGGGAACACCGTACGCGGTCGAGACGCGCGGCCGCCTGCTGTTCCTCGAGGACGTGAACGAGAAGCCGTATCGCATCGACCGTATGCTCACGCAGCTGCGCCAAGCGGGTGTGCTCGACGGCGTCGCGGGCGTCATCTTCGGCGAAATGAGCGGCTGCAGCGCCGCACCCGACGAGCGCGTCTCGCTGCGCGACCTGCTCGCCGAGGTCTTCGCCGATGCGGCGTATCCGGTCGCCTTTGGGCTGCCGAGCGGCCACGGTGCCGGCACGGTGACGCTGCCACTCGGCCTGCGCGCCCGCCTGGCCGGCGAGCGCCTCACGCTGCTCGAATCGCCGGTCGTGGAGCAGTCCTGAGTACTGAGTACTGAGTGCTGGGTGCTGAGTGTCTTTACGGAAGAAAGCTCATGCGCCAGCCGGATCAGAATCCTATACTCAGCACTCAGGGCTCGGCACCCAGGACTGATTGATGGGCTTCGAAGAAGTCGAACGCGAAATGGACGCGGCGGTCGAACGCCGCGTCTTTCCGGGCGCGGTGTTGCTCGTCCGCGAGGGCACGCGCGTGTTCTATCACCGTGCCTTCGGCCACCGCAGCATCGAGCCCGAGGTCACGCCGATGACCGAGGACACCATCTTTGACGTGGCATCGCTCACCAAGCCATTCGCCACCAGCATCGCCATGATGTTATTGGTGAAGGAAGGAAAGGTCGCACTCGACGATCGCGTCACGCGCTTCTTTCACAACTTCGGTGTCCACGGCAAGACGCACATCACTTTTCGCCATCTCCTCAGCCACTGCTCCGGGCTGCCGGCGTACCGGCCGTACTACAAAGACATCCTGCAGATCGAACGGCACGGCGGGCGCATCAACTTCCTCGGCAGCCCCGGCGCCAAGGCCTTCGTGTATCAGCAGATTCATCGTGAGCGCCTGGAGCAGGAGCCGGGCCGCAAGGCGCTATACAGCGACCTCGACTTCATGCTGATCGGCGCGGCGATCGAAGAGGTGGGCGGCATGAGCTTGGACCGCTTCTGTCACGAGCGCATCTTCCGCCCGCTCGGCGTGCGCTCCACCGGGTTCATCGACCTCTCACAGCTGCGCGCCCGCCGCCTCGAGCCGGTCACCGAAATGATCGCCCCCACGCAGCGCTGCCCGTGGCGCAAGAAGATCCTGTGCGGCGAGGTCGACGACGACAACGCGTACGCCATGGGCGGCGTCGCCGGCCACGCCGGCCTGTTCGCCTCCGCCAAAGACCTCGATGCGTTGCTCGGCCGTCTGAACGATTGCTACCACAATCTCAATCCGATGATTCCGCAGCGCATCGTGCAGGAGTTTTGGACGCGCAACGCCGCCGTGCCCGATTCGACCTGGTGCCTCGGCTGGGACACCCCGTCGCCGCAGGGGTCGAGCGCCGGCTCGCACTTCTCGCCGCACTCGGTCGGCCACCTCGGCTTCACGGGGACGTCCGTGTGGCTCGATCTCGAGCACAACCGTCACGTGCTCCTGCTGAGTAACCGTGTGCATCCCAACCGCGACAACGACACGATTCGCGCCTTTCGTCCGTTCATCCACGATCTCATCGTCAAGGCGGTGCAATGAGCGTCGACACCGTCCCCGCATCCGTGCGCCACGGCACGGCGCGGCGTGTTCACCTCATCGCCATCTGCGGCGTCGGCATGTCGGCGCTGGCCGGCATGCTCAAGCAGCGCGGTTACGACGTATCGGGATCCGACGAAAACGTCTACCCGCCGATGAGCACCGTGCTGGAGCGGTTGGGCATCCGTATCCGCCCGGGCTTTCGTGCCGAGAGCCTCGCCGACCGTCCCGATCTGGTGATCGTCGGCAACAAGGTGTCGCGCACCAATCCGGAGGTGGAAGCATTGTTGTCCAGCGGCTTGCCGTACGTGTCATTTCCGCAGGCCTTGGCGGAGCTATTCATTGCCGATCGCCGTTCGATTGTCGTCGCCGGCACGCACGGTAAGACGACCTCGACGGCCATGCTGGCGTGGGTACTGGAATGTGCGGGACGCGACCCGAGCCTGATGGTCGGCGGCGAGGCGCTCAATTTCGGCGGCAACTACAAGCTGGGCACGGGCGCCGACTTCGTCATCGAGGGAGACGAGTACGACACCGCGTTCTTCGACAAGGGACCGAAGTTCCTGCACTACCGCCCGCACGGGCTGCTGCTCACCGGGGTCGAGTTTGATCACGCGGACATTTACCGCGATCTGACGCACGTGAAGGATGCCTTTCGGCGGCTCATCGACATCCTGCCGGCGGCGGCACCGCTGGTGGTCGCCGCGGATTTTCCGCATGCCCGCGACGTCGCGGCTGGGCGCACCGACGTGGTGACCTTCGGCCTCGACCCCGGCGCCGACTGGCGCGTGAGCGGCCTGCGCGACGACGGTGTCGAGACGAGCTTCGAAATTGCGCACCACGGCGTCGCGCACAGTACCGCACGGCTGCGCCAGCCGGGCGGGATCAACGCGCGCAATGCGCTCGGCGTGTTCGTCATGGCGCGGGCGCTCGGCCTGACCGCGGCGGAGATCCTCCCCGGCCTCGCCAGCTTCCGCGGCGTGGCGCGCCGCCAGGAGCTCGTCGGCGAGCTCCGCGGCGTCACGCTGATCGACGACTTCGCCCATCATCCGACCGCGGTTGCGGGTGCGATTGCGGCGCTGCGCCTGCGCTACCCGCGGCGGCGTCTGTGGGCCGTGTTCGAGCCGCGCTCGAACACCAGCCGCCGGCGCGTCTTTCAGCGCGAGTACGTCGAAGCCTTCGCCACGGCGGACGCCGTCATCATCGGCGGCGTCTTCCACAAGCAAAGCGACGCGATCGCCGAAGCGGAGCTGTTTTCACCCGCGCAGCTCGCCGATGATCTGCGCGCCCGCGGCGTCGAGGCGCGCGCCATCGCCGACGCCGACGCGATTCGCGACACGCTGGCCGGCGAAGCCCGTTCCGGCGACGTCATTCTGCTGATGTCGAACGGCAGCTTCGACGGCCTGCGCGGCAAGCTGGTCGAGGCCTTCAGCGTCGAGCGCTGATGGGAGCGGAACCCGAATCAACCCCCGTACTTCTTTGCGGCGCGTTCGATGTCCCGGCCGGCCTTCTCCAGGTCCGCCCGAATCATCACCGGGGTGAGCTCGATGCCGGCGTTGAATGCCAAGAACCACGGTTCGGCAATCTTCGGTATCTGGTGCATGCCGTCGAGGTTCACGACGATGAAGCCGGTGCGTTTGCCCTCGCTGTCGCCGAAGTATGCGCACTCCGGCTTGATGTCTTCCAAAATGGCACCGATTGTTTTGCCCAGCTTGCCCTTGCGCGCCAGGGCATTCGCCGTCTCGACAGGCAGAGTAACCCTCATTAATATACGCATTGTTGACCTCCTTCCGATGTGTCAGTGATCCAGTTGGCAAGTCGCTTGTGTTACGCCGGCGTGAAGCGGCACGGCATGCGCTTGATGCCGTGAATGAACGCCGAGAGCAGCAAGTCGGGCGGGCCGCTCGCCTGAATGTCGGGCAAGCGCCGGAACAGCTCGTCGAACAGCACCGCGATCTCGCGTCGCGCCAAGTTGGCGCCCAGGCAGAAGTGCGGTCCGCCGGCGCCGAAGCCGACATGCTCGTTGGGTGTTCGCGTGACATCGAAGCGGTACGGCTCGGGAAACACCGCCGCGTCGCGGTTGGCGGAGGCGTACCACATCACCACTTTGTCACCCGCCGCGATCGTCTGATCGCCGAGCATCGTATCGGCGGTGGCCGTGCGCCGGAAGTGCATCACCGGTGTCGCCCAGCGCACGATCTCCTCGACGGCCGTCGGCGTCACGCCGGCGAAGTCGGCCATCCAGTTGGCGCGCTCCTGCGGAAAATCGGTGAGCGCTTTCATGCCGTGGCTGATGGCGTTGCGCGTCGTCTCGTTGCCGGCGACCACCAGCAGAATGAAGAACGAGCCGAACTCCGCCGCCGACAGACGCTCGCCTTCGACTTCGGCGTGCATCAAGGCGGAGGTGATATCGTCCGTCGGCTGTTCCAGGCGCCTGCGGCCCAGATCCTGGGCGTACTGCGACAGCTCCATACCGGCGGCCATCAGCTCCTCGATCGTCGTGGCATATTCGGGATCGCCGATACCGAGGATGGTGTTGGTGAGCTCGAGGATGCGTTTGTAGTCCGACGGCGGGATGCCCATCATGTCGCAGATGATCTCCAGCGGCAGCGCTGCAGCGATCTCGCCGACGAAATCGCACTCGCCCTTCGGGGCGACGGCATCGATGATCTTGCGCGCCTTGGTACGGACGGTGTCTTCTACTTGCGCCACGCGGCGCGGCGTGAAGCCGCGGTTGACGATCAGGCGCAGCTTGGTGTGGCGCGGCGCATCCATGTTGATCATCGAACCGAAGAACTCCGCCAGCTCGATCGGCAGGTCGCCGATGTTCGAACCCTTGCCGGAGATGAACAGCTGCGGATTGCGGCTCACCGTCCAGACGTCGGTATAGCGGGTCACCGCCCAGAAGCCCGGACCCTTCGGGATGCCGGGATATTCGATCTCCTCATGCCACGACACCGGGCGTTCGGCGCGCAGCTTGGCGAACGCGCCGTCGCGGTCATCGCGCATCCAAAACGACGGCTCGGCCAGCTTGATCTCGTCGACGGTGAGCGTGGTGTGGGGCGTCGTCATGGCGCCCTTATAGCGCGTCGGCACGCCCTGTCTACCGAATCGGGGCTGCAATCCCTGTCGGCCTTGGAGGACTTCGCCCGGCGTGTCGCCAACGCATAGGGCCAAAGCGTCATTCGCGCTTGCGGTTTGCCTTCCGCTCCCGTAAAGCCCGCCGCCGTGCCGAATCGCTGGCAGAGCGGCATATCCTTTGCTGCAGGACAGGATGCGCACTTGAGGGAACGCATGTCTGCCGTGATTACTGCGACCCAATTCCGGCGGCGTGTCCGCCAGCGCACCCGTCCGGGCCGCGAAGCGGTGGCCTTCGCGCCGAACCTCGAGGACACGCGCGCAGAGCTGCGAGACAAGACGCGACAGATTCTGGTAGAACGTGGCCGCGCGGGCGCGTGGATCCTTGCAGGCGTCAATGTGCTGTTCTGCGTTCGGGATCTTTGGGTTCGTGCACCCTGGGCGGTCGATCTGTTGTACGTGCGTGCTGTGCAACTGGCACTCCTCGCGGCCGCACTCTGGGTGGTGGGACGACCCCGGTTTCGGCGGTGGGTTCGTATCGTGGTGTTGTTTATGGTCATCACGGCCTCCGCTATCAGCGCCACCGAGGCGCTCGTGCGCCACGAGCTCGCCGCGGAGGCACCGACCGTCCTCGCCCTCCTGTTGGACTAAGCCGCTGCGCGGCAGCTTCCTTTCCTACCTCACGCAGACGTGGTAGTAGGGTGACGGCGTTACGGC